>ERZ772964.10-NODE-10-length-242412-cov-54.5554_pt1 | contig 242412 bp, 207 predicted proteins | sample MGYA00580675_ERZ772964 | MGnify/ENA primary metagenome ERZ772964 (study PRJEB29015, sample SAMEA2737941) | human oral metagenome | biome: human oral; feature: human-associated habitat; material: dental | place: China | collected 2139 ... | reverse complement strand
ATCCCTCCTTAGGGATCGCAGGCCATGTGAGCTGGTCTCACATGCAACCTGATGGTGTCCACTGTAACACCCCCCCGCATTTGTCAAGCGTTAGCGTGATCGAAAGCTCATTCGTCAAGGCGAGCCGGTCGGAGATACCGTTATGAATATATAGCTATATATAGCGATTACCACCCTTATCAACCCGAATCGTTTTACACTATATCAGGCAAAACACGGAGTCAAACTCAGGAAAAATCCGGAGCTACAGCAGTGACTATGGGTAACGCTCGTGGTACAATAAGGTAAGCAAGATATGAAAGACAGCGACTATATCCCCCGACTAATGGATGATGTGCTCAGAGAAAACTTGGAGCTTTACGGTGCTGTATCACTGGAAGGGTGTAAATGGTGTGGCAAGTCAACTACTGCTCGTCAGCTAGCTAACAGCTCCATCGAGATGCAGAATCCCACCACCGCCGAGAATAATAAGGCGATCGCCAAGTCAGATCCAAGCATTCTGCTCAGTGGCGAGAAGCCCCGCTTGATTGATGAATGGCAAGATACGCCTACTATCTGGGATGCCGTTCGCTATGATGTCGACAAGACCGGACTGACCGGACAATACATCTTGACCGGATCGTCTACGCCCAAGGTCAGTAAGCCGGCTCACTCCGGTGCCGGACGCATAGTCCGACTGATCATGCGTCCCATGAGCCTCTACGAGTCCGGCGAGTCTAACGGTGACGTCTCACTAAAACAGCTCTTCTATACCAATGGAGATATCACCGGAGAAGCTAAGCTGACACCTGAGGATATTGCCCGACTCTGCACCCGTGGTGGCTGGCCGGCTAGCGTCAAGCGTAATCCGACCAACGCCGGCAAATTAGCTCGTGACTACTTGGAGATCATCCTAACTAACGAATCGATGACCGACTTAGACAACGACATCTCCTTCTCCACTCCCAAGATGAGAGCCGTCATACGAAGCCTAGCTCGCAACATAGCCTCACCGGTAACCGGGCAGACTATTATAAACGATGTTATCGGCACCGGCGAAACAATCAGCGACAAGACACTATCGTCATATCTAGAGACGCTGAATCGCCTACATATCCTTGATGACGTTGAACCATGGTCGCCACAGCTCAGAAGCAAGACTACCATTAGATCAGGCTGGAAACGAAACTTCACCGACCCGTCACTCGTTGTAGCAGCATTGCTTGCTTCGGAGAATGACCTACGACTAGATTACCGAACGTTTGGCTTGGTCTTTGAGTCTATGGCGTTACGTGACCTGAAGATTTATGCCGAAAGCCTAGATGGTCGTCTATATTATTATCGAGATAAAGCCGGTCGAGAGTGCGATGCTATCATTCATCTACCGGATGGCAAATGGGGAGCCATTGAGATTAAACTCGGGTCAGACGAGACCTCCATTAGCGAAGGCTCGAGATCACTGCAGCGATTCGTCGATAGCGTTGATACTGAAGTCATGCGTCAGCCGTCATTCCTAATGATTTTGACAGCTACCACCAACTACGCCTACCGTCAAGACGATGGCATCTATATCGTCCCGATTGGCTGCTTGAAGAATTAGCTCGTGGTCCAAGATTCTTAGTATTCGGCAAAACACGGAGTCAAACTCAGGAAAAATCCGGAGTTACCCTAAAAAGAAAATACCCCTTGCTCGGAAGCAAGGGGCAGGGAAGGGCGATGTGTATGTCAAATCTTGACATACGTACGCCCGACGAACACGGGCGTGTCGTCAATCTCCTTCCCTAACTGGAGGACGTCATGCATCTTCCAGCGTGAGCCGCCGCCCTTTTTAGGGATGACGACTATCTTAGTGCCCCGGAGGATAACCTCCCCTCCGGAGCTCAAAGCTTGCCGGATCTCTCCGGCAAGCTTTTCATCCCTGAGGATGAGGTTAAAATCAACCTCACCCCTGTTGTAATTTACAGGACGGAAGAGAAACTTGCTTGAAAGTTCCATTCTAATCCCTCCTTAGGGATCGCAGGCCATGTGAGCTGGTCTCACATGCAACCTGATGGTGTCCACTGTAACACCCCCCGCATTTGTCAAGCATTAGCGCAATAAGCCAGTTTATTCGTCAAGGCAAGTTAATTATACCTACAGGTAAAATCGACTACCGGCAGATATCACCCGACCTAGGACTTAGCCGGACTCGTCTCTACTTCCTCAGCTAGAGCATACTTATTCTTATCGACTCGCTTAAACTGCGGTCGACTCTGTAGATTGAGCAGGATGGTAGTCTCTCGGACTTGGCGAGCCTTGAGCACTTCCCGGACGATATCGTCTCGATACATCGGACCGTGCTGACGAAGAACCTCAGTGATCACATCGGTGATCGAGCCCTTCTTGTAACCATGCTCAGCCAGAGCATAAATGCCCCGCCCCACCAACACGAAACGATCGTCCTTGATCAGTTCGTTGTGAATTGCTGGGTCAGTGGAGTTGTTGCGATTAAGTCCTCGGTCTCGGATCAGCTGGGCAATCTCACTATAATGCATCGGCTTCTTACTATCTTTAAGGACAATATATACTTTATCTCTAATGGTCCGCGGATTGACTGACGCCCATTTGGCTAAGCCCCATTTATCGTCTAGGTTAGCCACCTGCTTACTCAGCCGAGCGATCGCTCCGATCTCCTTAGGGTGCTCATAGCCACTGCCAATTAGCTTGAATAGCTCATCCAGAGTGGCCGGCTCTTTCTTGTCCTTAAGCACCTTGATGATCTCATCAATTCTTGCCTTGACACTGCGATCATCCTTGTCGCTCGTCAATACCACCCCGGCGTGGTATTTATCATTCTCCGTAGTCGGTAGCATCTTGCCGCTAAGCTCAGCTAGGAACATGACGTAGGCTCGACTTTGTCTCTCGGAGTCACCCATCACCGCCTCGGCTAAGTCACCGACTTTGGCGGCTCGCCCCATCTCGTGTAGTGACTTGACGATATCCATCTCTGCCACATTGAATGCCTGGCAAGATCCTTTCTCCAGCCACAGCTTGATCCGGATCATGGTCGCCTTCTCGATCTGACGCACCCGTTCTCTAGTGATATGCATCGTCTCACCGACTTGCTCTAGCGTTTCTTGCTCGCCCTTGATCCCATAACGCCGTGTGACAATATCCGCCTCTCGAGGCCGCTCTATAAATGACACGATCGACTGGACAGCCTCAGTCAATTCTGCCCTGGTATCAAGCGATTTGACCACCAATCTCTCCTTTCCGCATCAGCTGAGTAATTTATTTCACTTGTTTTTCACCTTATTTCAGTTGCAATTATACGACAAACTTTATCTATCCGCAAGAATGAAGCCTGGGACTTTAAGCACTAGCATATTGTGTCATGATAATTACCCCTAGCGAATAGCTACACAATCGGCGCCGAAGATCGAGCCGACCGCTGATTCCAGCTCAGCACAAGCCGAGGTCCGCACCGGCATACGCACAGCGTTCTTCTTAGACTCACCCAACACTAAGATAACCTGATCTTCGCCTTGGTACTGATCAACTTTTTCCCTCATCGCCACCAGTTTCTTGCCGTCAGTAGGATCTTTGATATGAATGTACATCACTTTCGGCTTGTCTGCCTCAACGATATCATAGAGCGACATATCAGTAGTGGGTGAGCTAGCTCTAGTCGCTACCGAATGATATTTTCGCCCACTCTCTGCCACCTGCTTTGCCTGATACTGGCGACTGTTACCACGCCTTGACCTAGCCGGAGCGGCCTTGACTTCGCTCATCGGCACACCGGTCGGCTGATAGGCACTCAGTACATCATCAGTGACAACTTGAATCGAATCAGCTACCAAGGATGGGTCGGGCAGGCGGTTGCCCTCTTTATCTTTACCGCTGATCCGACCTTTAATCAAGACCACATCGCTGGGGTTGATCGTCGCCGGCATATTAGCCTCAAAAGTCTTAGGAAAGACCACCACCTCTATCTCACCAAACTTATCCTCGATAGTTAGAAATGCCATCTTCGAGCCGGCCTTGGTCACTAGAGTCCGATTCTTACTGACCAGCCCACCGACCGTCGCCAGGCTACCATCTTGGTCAGAGCTAAGCGAGTTAGTCGGATTCGTCTTTTCGTTCAGAAAGTCATCGTAGGCGTCCAGCGGATGAGCCGACAGGTACAGACCAAGCAACTCCCGCTCCCAATTAAGCTGCTCCTTAGCGTCAGTTTGTTTGGGTGCTGCGCTCAATTCCAAGCTGGATACTACACCCTTAGTATCACCCTCCAGCATGCTGATCAGATTACCCTGACCTGAATCGGCTTCTTTCTGCGACTTCTGAGCAAAAGCAATGATGCTATCTAGATTAAAGAGTAGATCGGCTCGTGAACCGGAGTAAGTACCGGCCGGAGCACTCTTATCAATAAAACAGTCGAAAGCTCCTGCTTTGATCAGCGACTCGTAGACCTTGCGATTGCAGACCCGGCTATTGACTCGCCGGGCAAAGTCCTCCACCGAGGTGAATAGCCCATCTTGCTTACGCTGCTTGATAATGTCATCGATCGCCGTCGAACCGACGCTCTTGATCCCGGCTAGACCGAAGCGAATATTCCTCGTCCCCTTAACGACAGCAAACTCTTGGAACGACTCATTAATATCAGGCCTCAATACGTCTATCCCCATCCGATTACACTCGGAGATCTCAATGGTTAGCCGCTCAGTATCACCCGAATCGGAGGTCATCAGAGCCGCCATAAAGGCATCCTGATAATGTGACTTGAGGTAGGCTGTCCAGTAGGCAATCAGGGCATAACAGGCAGCATGACTCTTGTTAAAGCAGTAGTTGGCGAAGTCTTCCAGCTGCGACCAGAACTTCTCCATCAGCTCTCGCTCCACACCGACAGTCTTGACCGCCCCATCGATAAACTTAGGCTTGATCTTCGCCATCAGGTCGGCTTTCTTCTTAGCCACAGCCTTACGCAGAGTATCCGCCTCACCGCCGGTAAAGCCGCAGACTGCCTTAGAGATATTCATGAACTGCTCCTGATAGACCAATACACCATAGGTCTCTTTCAGCTGATCCTCCATGGTTGGGTGCGGATAGGTAATCGGCTCTCTGCCGTTCTTACGAGCGATGAACGAGTCGATGAATTGCATCGGACCGGGACGATATAGCGCCACCATAGCAATAATATCGTCAAAACAGGTCGGCTTCAGCTCCTTAAGGTAGCGCTTCATACCGGCAGACTCCAGCTGGAAGACTCCGGTCGTTTCGCCTCGTTGTAAAAGCTTGTAGGCTTCCTCGTCATCCAGCTGGAGGTTATCGAGGTCAACCTTATCACCATAGACCTTGCGAACGATCCGCAGACAGTTATCAATGATAGTCAGGTTGGACAGCCCCAAAAAGTCCATCTTCAGTAGCCCCATATCCTCGACTTCAGGAGCCGAGAACTGAGTAGTGATCACACCTTTCTGCGCCATCTCTAGTGGAATAATATCAATCAGCGGCTCCGGGGCGATCACAGTGCCACAGGCATGAACGCCATGACTTCTGATCGTACCTTCCAGCTGAGCGGCGAAGTCATAAACCCGCTTAGCCGTGGGATTAGTCTCATACTCGTGCTTGATATCCGGGTCAGTCTGTAAAATCTCTCGCAAGGTACCGATATGAGCCGACTGCGGCCCGGTCGGCACCAGCTTTGACAGGCGGTCGCTCTCAGCATAAGGCACTTCCAACACTCGAGCCACATCACGCACCGCTGAGCGACTAGCCATCGTACCAAAGGTGACGATATTGCAGACATGATCTCGCCCGTATTTATCAGCACAGTAGTCGATCACATCATCCCGACAAGTGTCCTGCATATCGACATCGATATCCGGCATCGAGATGCGGTCGGGGTTAAGGAAGCGCTCAAACAGTAAACTGTACTTCAGCGGGTCGAGGTCAGTGATCCGGACGGCATACGAGACGATCGACCCCGCCGCCGACCCTCGCCCCGGGCCAAAGACGTAGCCTTGCGACTTGCCCCAGTTAATGAAGTCCTGGACGATCAAGAAATAGCCCTCGTACCCCATCGAACCGATCACACTTAGCTCTAGCTCAGCTCGCTGGCGCACTTCGTCTGACAGCATTGGCTTGATCTGATCAACCGACAGCTGCTCCGCCTCTGCCTGCGACACACCGTTATAACGCACCAGCAGACCCTGATAAACCAACTTATGAAAGAACGAGTGCTCACTATCACCTTTCGGGAGAGAGGGGTACTTCGGGATCAGCACTTGTCCCAGCTCGATATCGACATTACATCGCTCGGCAACCAGCTTGGTATTAAGGATAGCCTCCGGGCATTCATCGCCCCAATGATCGATGATATCCCTCGGATCAGTCAAATGCAGCTCAAAATCAGCCAGGCTCATGCGATTTTTGTCGCTTAAGAAAGAGCCTGTACCGATGCAAAGTAGGATTTCGTGCGCTTGTTGACAATCGTGAGTCAAGTAGTGCCCATCGCAGGTAATCACCAGAGGGATGCCCAGCTCCTGATTCATCCGCTTCAGCCCTTCGTTAATCCGGTTCTGGATCTCCCAGTGAGTATTGCTCTTCGGGTGACCATGATCCTGCATCTCTAAGTAAAAACGATCACCAAAGACCCCCCGATACCACTTCGCTAACTCGACTGCTCTATCATAATCACCGGTCTTTAGAGCACAGCTAATCTCGCTACTGGCACAGCCTGATAGAACAATTAGCCCCTCGTTGTATTTCTCTAAGATCTCGTGGTCAATCCGCGGCTTGTAATACATTCCTTCCAGGTTAGCCAGACTGGAGAGACGCATCATATTGTGCCAGCCGGCATTATTCATAGCCAGGATAGTCAGGTGGAAGCGCTGCTTGTCCTTTGCCGGATCACGATCTTTGCGCCCTCGGGTCGCCATATACACCTCAATGCCGAGAACCGGCTTGACACCTGCCGCCTTCGCCTTTTTATAAAAAGTCAGATCGCCGCCCATGGTGCCATGGTCGGTCACTGCCACGGCCTCCATGCCAAACTCTTTGACTTTACCGATGAGGTCATCTACCTTAGTTAGTCCGTCTAGCACGCTATAAGTGGTATGGTTGTGCAAATGGACGAAGTCGCTCGGGGTAAACTTGTGCTTGCGTGCTTCCTCACGACTAATACAGATCGGTGACACATCAGTCCGATCATCCTGCTTCTTTGTCTTTACTTCCCCCTTACCCATCGCTAATCATTATAGCAAAATAATGCTTAATTTGTGGTGCCGCCGACCCCTCCGAAGGCAACAAGAATAGACCCCTCTCCGGGGTCTATTTAAGCTTAGCCGGTAGTTACTGACTAATCGTCCAGCTTGCTATCGATCTTATCGTCCAGCTCTTCTTTCTTCTGACCGAAGAACTTCTTAGCATCCCGCACTTTTTCACCGGCGAAAGCCTTAGCCTCGCCGGCTTTGTCACCGGCTGCCTTCTTGACTTCTCGGGCCTTACGAGCGACATCCTGCCGAGTCTCTTTACCTGACTTTGGTGCCGTCAAGATACCGGCTACTACACCCACGGCTGTACCGATAGCTGCCCCCAGGGCAAACTTGCCTGCGCCTGATGATTTCTTGTCACTGCTCATCTTTGTTCCTCCTTTTACCGCTAAGATGGTTACGGATATATTTTACTACAATCTTGGCAATTATCGCCGGATTAGCCAACCGATTAAGCGTAGCAAAGAATGAACGCAGACTATCGCTGGCGTCCTCGACGTTATCGGTGATACGCTTAATCTGGATAGAGATCCGAATCGACAAGACTAAGAAAATGATGCCTAGCACCAGGAATATCGCCAGAAACACCGACAAGATCAGAACTAGTATTTGAAAGGCATCCATACATCTAATTTAGCACAAGCAGTTAACTAGTCAATGCAAGAACGGCGTGAAACCCGGCATACCCCCATATGTCTTAGCTCGTTAACGGCTCCGGTATTCGGGGCAGCCAGTCGATACTTTGATCCGGTCGAGCCGGTGCCACCGGTTGATTTCCTGGCGGTAGGCTTTCTGGTAGTATTGTCAGCTCTTTTATCACCGGACTTATCTTTATCCTTGTTGTCATTTTTATCACCGGTCTGATCATTGTCGCCACCCTTATCCTTGTCTTTATCGTCGTCAGGATTAATCGGATCGGTGTAAGTGAACAGCTGAGACAGCTTAGTCTCGTGATCTTCATCCTCGCTTAGAGTAACTTCGACGGCGCCGGAGTGATCACTAGCCGGCGTTAAAAGCTTGATCGAATCATCACCCACTTCATAATCCGCCACCTCTTTATCACCGAAATGAATCGCCGTGATGTTGGATACTTTAGCAATTAGACGATTGCTAATTAGCTTTGGCTGATTAGTGTTAGCCAGGACGTTAATACCGGGCAGGCCTTTCGCCGAGCCGCCCCAAGCATAGACGTTGCCCTCAGAATCAAGCGCATATGAGTAGCTAGCTATCTGACTGCCACCGGCACCGGCTGCCAGTACCTGCTGGATGGTCACCTTGTCCTCAGTTCCGTTGGGTCGGTTCGGTTTCGTCGGTAGCATAAACCGGCTAGTGATCTCGCTAACTTGATTTCGGCTGATATTTGACCCATCACCTAACTGACCATAGTCATTAGACCCCCAGCTAAAGACTCTACCGTATTGTGACAGAGCTAATACATGAGAATTACCGATACTAATCCGGCTAATCCGATCGTCCTTCTCTAAGAGCTCCTTGAACCGCTTGGTTAGCTCAATCGGCACGCTAGAGAGCTTGTCACCGCTGCTGTGGTCGGCCGGATTAGCTTTGTCATTGCCAATCCCCAGCATACCGGTCTGATGGTTACCCCAGATAAACAGCCTGTCATTCTTAGTCAAGATTGCCATGACGCCATTACCGGCCGCAACCTGGATCACCGTATCATCACCAAGTGGCGGGATACTACCCGTGCCCGGCGAACTGATGTAGTAAGCCGACATCGCCGGATCAAGCTTGTTTGGTTCGCCTCGCTTTGATCGCCCCAGCTCACCGTGATCATTGCGACCCCAAGTTTGCAGATTGCCAACATTATCTAGACTGATTGCTGATCGGTTACCCGCCGCCAGCATCTTGATATTATCTCCCAGCCAAGCCGCCTCAACCGGAGCAGTCTTGTCGGCGTATTTTCGGTTAGTATCACCATCGATATAATCTTGTACCTCGCCCCAGACGTAGATATAACCTTGGTCGGTCAGAGCGTAAGCTGTATTAGCACCGGCAGTAATAAACCTAATGAAATCACCTTGACGCAGAGTAAATTTGTCAGTGATCTCGACCGGTTGATTCCGATCTTGACGACTCTCACCACCTTGCCCTAGCTGACCCCTATCATTGTGGCCCCAGGCAAAAACCCGGTGCTTCTGACTAATAGCGTACGAACTATAGTCGCCAGCCGCAACCACTTCGACTCGATCGCTCGCCTCTAAGTTTAGCTTAGCTGTCACATCGACGGGCTGAACTGTATAGCCAATTACTTTCCTGCTGCCCAACTGACCGTACGTATTACTACCGACCGCCCAGATATGACCACTCTGCGACAAGAGTAAAGCGTGCTCGACACCCGCCGCTACATCAACGAACTTCTCGTTCTCTTCTCTAATGAAGCCCTTACCCTTGATCACTACCGGCGTGCCACCGCTAGTCGAGCCACTGGTCGGCGTCATCGTCTCTACTGAGAATGCTCTTGCCGGGACCGACAGAAAGCATAAAGCCCCCACCAGCACAAAGGTGAGCTGACGAGCTAAGTGGTGGATACGGTGGATGATCATGTACTTACCTAATAAATTAACACAAGCATATTAGAGCTGGCAAGTAGCTGAACGGCAATTAGTAGTCAACCGGTGCAATCGACTCCGCCCACAACTGAAGTTCTTCTAAGATAAACTGATCCGCTGCCGGACTACTCGCCAGCTTGCTCAGTTCTGACAGATAAGCCGGCAGTTCCCGCTCCAGTTTGGCTCGGCGAAGCTTCTGCCAACGCTTTTCCTCAGACTCTGACAAACTAGTCGGGTATTGGCGAGCCTTGTAGCGAAAAAGCAATTCGTCCAACCGTTCGTCGGTAAAGTTAGGGTGTAAATCAGCCAGGCTGGCTGAATCAGCCGCAGCAACTAGGCGGATCTTTGCCTGATCACTCTTAGGTGTAAAACTGTCATACAGTTTGCCTTCGACATCACTAGCCGGCGGAAAAGCGGGGCGCTTACACCAAGCCTTAGTCAGTCGTTTGACTAAGCCAGCCTGACTATTTAGCTGATGATAATGCCCCATCGCCTCAGCCCGACTTAGGCTAATCCGAGTCTCCGAAGCCACATCTAACACCCCCAGAGGTGCTACTGCGGGACACTTATTGATGCTCAGCTCCTTGATCGGTATAGGGACGAAATCATCCTGTCGCCTAGTCGCCCGATCTGCCGTCAGATTACCGAGTATCTCTGCTTCACTAAGTGAGGTGAAATCGGCCGGATCATAGCGCAGATCCCAAACTAGATAGCTGTTCGGGGTACGCCCTTCGGCAATCACCGTTGCCACTGTTGTCTTCTGGTAGCTAGACGAGTAGCGGCCACTGGCATAGACAAATGGCTTAGGCTGGCTGGGGGTAATGATGTTAAGTACCGAGTGTTTGTCGTGGTGGTCTAGCAGGTAGCGCCACATCGTCGGCTGGCTCTGGCGTAGTAGCCTCGCTAGGCTAATCAGCGCCTTGACATCAGCCAGGGCATCATGAGCATTGTCGTTCTCAAAGCCGTTACATTTCGCCATATCTACCAGATTGACCGTAGTAATCAGCTGATCCGTCTCCGCCACCCGCTTGGTTGGCCAGTTAATTCCCTCCGGACGCAATGCTCGTACCAGCCGAGTCACATCCAGCAGATCCCAGCGGTCACGACCTTCTGACCATGCCCACTGATAAGGATCATGAAAGTTGCGCCACAAAGTGTGACGGATAAACTCATCGTCAAACCTCGTACTGTTATACCCCAGGATGGTTGTATCCGGTGTTGCAACTTGCTCTAGAAAGTAACAGCAAAAGTCCGCCTCGCTAATACCATCAGCCACAGTCATTTGCGGCGTAATATGAGTAGTTAAGACCGCTCCCGGTGAAGGTAAAATATCATCGGTCAGCTTGACCAGTAGGTTAACCGGCTGACCAATTGGTTTGAGCTCATCGTTAGTCCGCTGACCGGCAAACTGCATGATCCGGTCGTGCCTAGCACTAAATCCGGACGTCTCTAGATCGTAAAAGAAGAACGTCCGCATGAACCCCTAGTGAATAAACTTGTAGCCGGCCGGATTATAGATAGTTCTGGTTGATCGGACGTTCCAACCGGCGTAGTTCATCTCACTGACGAAGACGCTACCATCGGGATTAACTCGCTCGACGATACCGACGTGACCGTAGTAGCCGGACTTGGTCTGGAAAATAGCCCCAACTGACGGAACGTGGTCGACCAGAAGCCCCGAAGCCCTCGCTCCACTATCCCAGGTATTGGCATTGCCCCAACCGCCACTGACCGGTAGACCCAGCTGAACTCGGCGGTTATAGGCATACCAAGTACAATAGCCATAGGCATAGCGGTTACCACTAACGATCGGCACATAGAAACCTAGAGTAGTGCTGACACCCGACGAATCATCATTATAACCATATGAATATGAACTCCGCCCATAGCGCCGTCTAGCTCGAGGTGCAACATACTCCGGGCGCTCTTCCTCAGGCAAGACACCATCCGGCAAAAGAATAGCCGTACCAGTCGCCACCTTGTCGCTATTGAGGTTATTGATATTAGTAATCGACTCAGTAGACGACTTGTATTTATCAGCCAGCGCCTTAAGGTCATCGCCCTCCTTGACAGTATAGACTACGCCATCGACAGCCGGGATAGTGATAGTCGAGCCAACCGCCATAGCATCAGTCTTGAGACCATTAGCCCAGCGGATAGTCTGGGCTGAGACGCCATGTGCTTTAGCGATCGTCTCCGCCGAGTCACCTTCCTTCACCACGTAAGTCGCTAGAGCCTTCGACTCAGTCGTCGGCGCCACAATCTGCTGTTTGCTAACGCTAGTAGCATCAGCCTGTGCCATCTCGGCACTTACGTTAACTGACTCTGCATTACTAGAGACGCTATTTGATGACGATAGATTAGTCACTGACGCCACCGCCGAAGCAATATTAGCCGACTTGACATCATCAGCCGTAGTCGAGCCTGTCGTTACCGCTCCGCCCGCCAGCTGCCCGCCGGTATTGTCAGCCAAGCTGGTAGCGACAGCATTAGACTGGTTAACCTGGCCAACTTTCTGACCTTGCAGGATATTAACGTCAATAGAATTGCTAGTCGACACACCCGGCAGGCTAACCTGAGTGATAGAGTCAGCATGAGTGTAACTCGTAGCGACTAACGTCAGTACCAGTATGAAGACGGCAATGTAAGAAGCCCGTTGTAGGAACCTCTTGCTCCGTCCACTTGCCTTTGATTTGATTCTCTCGCTGGAAGAATTAATTAAATTACGATCAGTCATAGCTCGTGATTTAGATTAAATCGCTATTGATTATAGCAAGCCGGAGGTAGTTGTGTCAATGCTCTTTAGGGGTGGAGTAAGCTATCGACAGTAGTAGCGAAAGCTACTTGCACAGCTTGCCACAGTGGTCAGCCACAGCCTGGTTGTGTTGGTCAGCCGTCTCCGAGAAATATGTCTTGCCATCTTCGCCGGCCACAAAGTAATAGTAGCCACTCGCCGGAGGCTCCGCCACCGCCAGCATAGCACTCAGGCTAGGATTGGCGATTGGTCCGGGCGGTAACCCCGGATTATTGCGGGTATTATAGGTCGAAGCACAGTCGGGTGAGTTGGTGTTACACATCCCCATCTTGTAGGCGTACTGGAACGTCACGTCCGAGCCTAGATTCATCCCCGCCTCTAAACGATTGAAAAAGACACTGGCTACCAGCTTCTGATCAGCTTGGTTTTTAACCTCCTTAGTCACGATTGAAGCCAGCGTGACACCCTGATAAAAGCTCAGTCCCCGACCGGCAAATTTAACCTTGAGATTGTTACGACTACTGACCAGTGCCAGTTGATTGAGCGCCTTCTTGATCACCTTATCCAGCCCATCGCCGGCCAGCACTCGGTAAGTATCGGGGTAGAGGTAGCCTTCCAGGCTGGCATTATCAGGTTTGTCGGCTAAGATCGGGCTATCGTAATGAGCTGATAACGCCTTCTCTATCTCAGCATCGGTATAGTCATAGCCCTTAAAGACCTCTTTTAGCTCGTTAAGAGTCAGCCCGGGCGGTATCTGGATATCAACCTCATCACTATCAGCAGTGGCTAGCTTATCAACAATCTTGGTCATACCGTAGCTCGGACTAAGCATATGCGTGCCCGCCTGGATATCCCCACCATGAAGACGCTTATAGATTCGAAAAGCCAGAGTATTACGAATAAAGCCCGCCTTCTGGAGAGCATTAGCCACTTCTTCAGTAGTAGCGCCCTTATCGATAACGAACTGTCGAACGCTCTTGTCTGCTGCATTGACTGGCTCGGACGAGCTACACCACCAAACAAAGACGGTCGCAACGGCAATAACAATGAAGATCGCTGCGATGACTGCACTGTTACGCAAGATGCTATGTCTGCCCCGCCGAGCTTGACGCTTTTGCTGACGGCGCCGACGCCTCAGCTCACCTCGACTCAGCGTTGCCTCAGTCTCCGCTTCGATAATTGGCTTAAAGTTAAGCTCCATGAAGTCGTTCGCTATCTCAAATGACGGCCGTCGCTTGACCTGACTGACATTCACCCGTTTATGACCCGGCTTAAGCTTGCCCACCTCTATCCTCATACCTTATTTCACCCCACCTAGATAATCAGTCAAGATAACCACCGCTGCCTGACTATCCAGCGTGCCGTCTCGTAACATTTGCTCCTTAAAGTGCTTCTTGTCCCGACGAAGCATCGCCTCTGCCTGAACGGATGTCAAACTCTCATCCTGAAAGACCACTTCAACACCACGAATAGAACTAACCGACATAGCATCCCCCAGATCATCTGCAAACTGACGACAGTACTCACTCTGCTTAGTCTCTAGCCCCTCGGCATTGCGAGGCAGACCAACAACCACTGTCTTGATCCGGTGGTTTACGACCAAACGACAGATCTCAGCTAGAGCCTGCCCGTCATTCTCAACCGCTTCAGCCGGTGAGGCTAGTTTAACCTCGTTATCACCAAAGGCAACACCAATTCGTCGGGCCCCGACATCCAGCGCCATTAATCGTTCCAGCTGCTTCATTGATCGACCGTATAAACAACCTTTATCTTATTCACAGCCGGCACCCGACTAACCCAGAAGGGCGACAACGCTACGTTGACATCACTAACACCCTCGGTCTGCTTGAGCAGTGACTTGACCTCCTCTGATTTACGACCGGTCGCTTGGCGTTTGGCGCTAGCTTCATCCACTTGCGGTCCTAACTTACCGGTAGTCTTAATAGCAACTACGTAGCCATTCTGGGCCGGAGCGAAGCCGCTAAACGCTATTTCTTTAACGCCATCACTATAAATCTTCTGGTCAGGGCGTTTTTTGCTATTCAGCTGGTGAGACAACATCCCCTTTAGATCACCCCGGTTAACTCCCATCAGGGTATAAGTAATCTCCATACTGGCGGTCGCTTGACCGGACGATTGCTCGCCCACCGCCGGCGATACTTTCACATCGCTCTGTCCGACGCTAAAGCTGTTACCGATGGTTACTACCGAACCGGACATTTGACTGGCCAGATCTTTCTTAGCGGCATTACTATCGCCTTTTTTCTTCAACGCCGCCACTGCTGTATCGACGTCAGCTTGCGATACCACCTTAACCGTTTGTTTATTACCGCCACTGAAGGTCACTTTAGCCAAGGCTGTCACTTTACTGGAAGAGTAGCCTGAGACAGACAGAGCGGTATTCTTCTCAATATTACCTTCAGGACCGATGTTCACCGCCGTCGCCTTAACGCTATGATAAGTCTTACACTCCCCCGAAGCATCTTTACCACCAATAACCGTTACATCGCCGTCAGTCGTAAACTGCATGCCGCTAGCATACAATCTGGTACCAGCTTCAATGGTGATGCTATTCTTCTTGGGCGTATCACTATAGGAGTCATTAGGAGTAGCGTTATAGCAAAAAGCTACCGTGCCGGTCGCCTTAGTACCAACTTCTTTAGTACCGGTAGCGTTGAACTGCACTATCTCGTTAGCTTTCTTTTGCTTGATGACCGGGGGCAAGATACCCTGCTCGTCATTACGCTCGCCGGACGGCACCAGGTTAAGCGTCCGCTCAATATCAACGGCAGTTGTTTTCGCCTTGATAGTAATAATCGCCTGAGGAGCAATAACGAGCACCCAGACGATCAGTCCAATCAGCAGTATCAAGCCTCCACCGATTAGTAAAATCTTCTTTCTCAGATCGCCGATATCAGGGATCTTGATCCGCTTACCGGTCGGCCGCTTCGTCATTCCGGGGGCTTCATCGTCAGCCACGCCGTCACCATCAGCGTCGTTCTTGATATGATCGTCCGTCTCGATAGCCGCCACAGCCACGGATATATCATCATCCATCCGCTCTCCCGCTGACTCTCTGGCAACGTCATCCAGCCTGCCAATCGCTTCATTACGCCCGTCAATGATGTCATCATCGTCATCATCGACGTTATTAACTTCCAGTAATCTCGCCTGAGCATTGATATTCTTAGCCACCGGAATGGCTAGACCGGAGGCTAAGTTGGTCAGCGCCTTATCCAGAGTAACGATACTGAGACGCTTATGCGCCAGCTTAGCTGCTCGTTGTAATAGCTTCAGGTTAACTGCGCTCTGCAGTACTCCGATGCGCTTAGGCGGCACTAGCGCTACCACTGTCTCTTTGGCAGCCTTAATCTTGCCTACGATAGAAGTCACGTCATCATCGGTATCAATGTAGATCAAACCCCGACCCTGCAAGCCGGAACTTGGCGTATCGTCTCGCCCTCGCTTCGCTACTCTGACCTTGACTCTCTGACTATCAAGCTTCGTCATCTTATATCCTTAGTACTCTATCTATTTTATCTCGGAACGTCTCCTTCGTCCCCGTGACTGACTCCATTGTATCATAGCCTACTCGCAAAAGCCCCAGGGCGGTAATCAGAGTGTGGTCAGTGATCTCGCCGGTCTCATCCTCTATGCCTGATACATCGCTAGGGCGAACATGCTTGATGATCGGTCGTCTCGAGAAAGGTAAGTCCTTGTACCAATTTGAAGTCTCCAGCCGATCAACCAAAGCGCCTAGTGATGAACCACCACCACAGAGTAAGAACTTATTCGGTAAATGGTCAATAGCATCAAACTCGCTCAGCGCCAACTGCACGCCACTAATCCAGACATCTAAAGTATTATCAATTGATTCATTGACCGTCCGGAGTACATTGGGCTTGATCTTACCTCCGTCAATATTAAGCTTGAGCTTCTCGGCAGCCTCATAGCCAATGCTTAGGTCGCCACCGATCGTCTTAGTGAAGGATCGACCGGCCACGCCAAAGCACTTAGTGCCCTCCACTCCGCCGTCATTAACCACGGCAATATCAGTACTACCACCGCCAACATCGCACAATATCGCTGTATAATTAGGACTCTCATCTGTCCCCAATACCGCCCGAGCTACTGCGAAGGGCTCGGCTGCCACTGCCACCAACTCTAAGTTTAGCTCAGTTGCCGTCCGCTCCAGCGCCCCGATATGAACCATCGGTGCAAATGCAGTGTAAATCTGGATTGCTACATCTTTACCCTGGAAGCCAATCGGATTGCTAACCTTGTAGCCGTCGATATGGATGCTGACGATAGCAGCATTAACTAGCTTGACCTCGACATCAGGATTACCCGTCTCAAAGGCGATCTGCTTCTGCGCCTTAGTAGCAGCCCTCTCTTGCACCTTGTCAATGATCAGCTGCATCTCCGCTTCACTCAGCTGATGATCCGGGTTGGGACGTTTATAACGAATAGTCGAAGTAATCCCCTTAACGAATTCGCCAGCGATGCCAATCACCACCTTCTTAGCCTGGACACCCGCCTGGTCCTCTGCTTTGGCCAGCGCTACCTCACAGTTCTTGACTACGCCAGTGATATCAGCGATAGCTCCACCAAACATGTTACCTGTCTCTTGGCGAGCCCGACCAACCCCGACTACCCTCAGCTTATCATCAATCAGTTTAGCAATCAGAGCCTTAGTATAGACCGTCCCGATATCTAAGGCGACGATATACTGATCGGCCTCCTCGACCCGTGAAAAAAGCTTCATATGCTAACTATTATACAACATAATCGGTTATGCCTATCCGGCCGGTACGCTTACCTCGGATAGTCATCAGCCTGATTCTCATAATTATAGTACCCACCGGGTAGTAGTTCGTCTTTCACATCGCTGAAATATAGCCGGTCCAGCGTCTGTCGCAGATTACTCGGAGTCAGGTATCGCTCCAATGTTGCTTCGGTAGTAGCCAATTGGCCCGTCAGATTGTATAGCTGATCAGGATAAAAGATAGTCGAACCGGACTTCTTAACTTCGCCGACCAACCGAGCCAGCTCGGTTTGGCTCACCGCAATCGGCAAGCTTTCTTCCAACTTTCGGGCCAACTGACCCAGCTTGACATCACTGTGAACTAAGTAAGTCAGATTCACCACCGGCTTGTCCTGATCCACCTCCAGCCACTGATCAATCGCATAAGCCCCAACTCTACTCACTACGTCCTCAAATGAATCTCGCAAGAGATCAGTCGTGCTCAGCAGTAGAGCATAGTCACTCTGGTTCGGTTGATCAATCATTAGACGGACTCGTATCCGCCGAAAGGAACGACCGGCTCGCCTTTGACGTAGCCAGACAGCACGATAGACTTGACGTTTCGGTACCACCGCACTGTAAACCGGCCGTCCAACCGGCAGCTCCTCAAATCGAAGCTTGGTCAATCGGTTGATCATGTCTCGAAAGCCCTCTTCATCGTCAATTTGATAAGTCATACCTACTTCGGCTTCGACACTCCGCTGACACTGCTCCAATATCGCAGATTCAGGTATAGAGCGACTCTGCCGAAAAAACCGCCGAACCGGACCCATCGCTTGCTCGTCCCTAGTAGCAAACTGAAACATGATATAGCCGAGAAAGGTAGTGGCTCCATAGCTGAGGAAGATACCGGGGAACCTGGTCCGGTACTCCCGACGTAGGTAATCGAACAGCATCACTACCAGACAATGCTCATAGATATGAGCTACCCGACTGTCAATAATCGTCGGTTCAAGCTTCGCCCCTAAGAAGAGCCTCTCTATCTCATCATCGGACCCAGAGCTGATAAACGGTGATTGATCAAGCATAACCCCCTCCGGTTACTTCAAGGTAATTAACCGACTGGAGCTTTAGCTTCCGCAGAGTTTGGTTCATGTTGTCTACACTAATGGCCTTGATTAAATCATCCGTACCGGCCAACACTCCACTGCCGGAATACAAGTCTAATGGACTTAAGTAGTGTAGTCCGACCTGAATTGATTTCTGAAAGCAATCACAGTCCTGCCCATTCATCACCAACTGATCCAGTATCTGTCTTAACTGATACCGGAAGTAACGACGACCAACCTGACGCTTTACCAGATACCGATAGTGCAGAGCCAGGTCGTCATCACCATGATCTATCACCGAATCGTAGTCATAGCCGGCTCCAAAAGACCAGGCCAACCGATCGAGCCGGTCATTCACCGCCATCCGGATGATCGGCAGGACTAAGCGGTCGGTCAAGTCAGGCTTAACAAGCCGTAGATAAATCATCTGAAGACGGAATGATCGAGGGTCACGGCGAGAACTAACCCAATCGTAGCAAAAAGGTTCAGCCAGCTCCGGGTCAACGATTGCCGCCGGATCGCTCGGCAGAGAAACCGGCTTCTTACGAAGTAGTTCCGCCATAGTTTGATAAAAACGAGCTTTGTCCAAACGAATCGTCTCTCCTAATACCGCCTCAGCCTGCGCCAAGCAGTTATCAAGTTGCAACTCAGAAAAGACACGGTGTGACTGCATGATCCGGTCAATAGCTTCAGCCACTTGAGCCGAAATACATTCAATGTATAAAATTAGCCTCTGCTGAAAAGCCCTTCGTCTGATCCAACAGACACTGCTACCATAAGGAAAACCTGCTTCCGCCAAACCGTCAATAATCTTCGTCGCCACGCAGATACTGTTAACCGCTCCCAGGCGATAATCAAGCCCCGGTGTAGCTAACTGATACTGCAGACGATAAATCATAATACCCTGGATAAAGCGAGGTCGCCAACAATACAAACCAGCAACGACCTCGCAAAAAGAGCAGTGCTGTGCTTGTAGTATTATGAAAGACCAAACAAACAACACTACTCATAGCCATAATAGCACTAACCACGCCAACCGCTATACTAAAAGTACTAATCGGGCCTTGTTGCATAACTGATCTGTCAACACTTTTCTAAATAAGGTTTTCCGTTTTTATCATGGGCTAATCGTATTTTTTCATTAGTCAATTTTGTTTGCGCAGTTCTTTCTACTATTTCTCTGCAAGAATCTCTCGAGAATGCTTTTTGCAAATTGTATAGAAAAAAGTTTCGCTCCATATTTTTACAAATTAGACTTTTAGTACCATTTCTAAATCATGACGAAGAAAACCGCTTTTCTCGTAGACACTGACGGCGTGAATGTTATCGGATAGAACTAGCAATCTAATACTGGTGCATTCTTCAGATTTGAAGTACTCTTTCATTTTATCTAGCAGCTCTCGACCGACGCCGCTACCTCTGAATTCCGGCTTCACAAATAATAGACCAATCCAGCCATCCTTTGATGGCTTATGTGATAAATCATAGATTTCGTCATCGCCTTTTCTGTGCTCAATCATTACGCCCTGGATGAAACCGACAACTTGACCATCTTCTTCCGAAACGAAAACCTTACCGTTCATATTTTTGACGTCATCTAGCATCTTCTGCATATAACGATGGGCGTCATCCATATCTTTATACGGCAGTGATTCATGCGTTCGATCGATTTCTGAAAAATATTTCTGAAGTTCGAACTGCATCCTATCTATGTCTTCCCGATCTTTGATGTCCATTTCTCTTACCATTTTTTCTCCTTTCATTTTAAATTAACTTATCGCTAGTTACGATTTCTGCTTGTTTAATGTTGTCAAAAAGGCCATCGATGAAAGCCCGTATTATCTCATAAATAAGGTTACCCATTAGCTTTTTCCGTATTTCAAAACACTTTACCGGCAGTTCCGATAATACTTCTGGAGCTGAGACTTTGGTTTTTCGGGGATAGTACGCACTAGCTGGTTGTTTTTTACAAGCGGAACGATGTATTTCCTAGACACATAACTCCTAGTCATACCCAAAAAATTAGCAATCTCCTTCAAACTACGAGGCTTGTTGCAATAGTTAAGGATAACACTCACTTGGTCACTCACTTGGTCACTCACTTGGTCACTCACTTGGTCACTCACTTGGTCACTCACTTGGTCACTCACTTGGTCACTCACTTGGTCACTCACTTGGTCAAGTTCGCTATTATGACTGTTGTTGTAAAAGACCACCTTAAATAAGCCCCTTCCCTCAATAAACTTTGGTTCTGGTAAACCGTATTTAGCCATCTCCCGCCTCATGGTAGGAATACCGGTGTGCCTATTTTCCAGTGCCCTCATGAGATCGCCGTCAATCGCTGGGTACTTCTCCTCTAACAATCTAATAATATCTGGATTACGGGCTTCCATTATCGTATCAGTACCCAGCCTATCAATCCGATTTGGACCATACAGAGTACCTGGATTAATTATCTCTATCCTATCACTGTAGACATACACCTGTATATAAGCTCTCTCGGTGTACTTACTATAATCACGATGAACCAAGGCGTTCGTCACAGCTTCACGCAGGGCTCTAATAGGGTATTCCGGTATGTCGGTACGTTTACCGTTGGGGTCGATAATTACCTTGGTCTTCATATTTCGTTGCAGAAAACCAAGCGCCCCTGACAGCATTTGCTCTATAGTACCCTCGACTCGTTGATTGTCATTAAATCGCTGTCCATCTCCTCCCAATTCGCCCAGCTCCTTACCAGGCATAGACGAACAGGCAATAAACAGCTGTGGGTAATACGCCTGTGGATAGTCACCAAAGACCATCATACCCGCCATCGTTGGCTTATTATCATTACAGATACCGCTCAGTCTCATAATCTTCCTATCGTCGTTCTTAGCAAAATTAGGCTTTTCAGACTTTACTTTCTTAATGTATCTGATGATCTCTTCGCCGTTTAAGTCATCAATACTGGCTCGTTCAATCGGCCGTAGATCATCAGGAACTCCTTCTTTGTAGCTTTGTTGAGCATATATCTCGTACGGCGTCATTTGTTCATCGCTCTCTCCAACCCTAGTATAAGCACCTCTATGAATACCGCCTTTAGTGTAATAACATGGTTTTTCGCTTAGAGGTAGTTCATGAACCTTAGCAGCAACCAGCGTCTTTCCCTCAAATTCCACCGGGCTAATATCCAGGTGAACTGGTGGACTCATGGAGTTCTTGCCTAACTCGGTTAACTTTTTCTGTAGATCCTCCACATCATAGACTCCTTCCACCTGGAAACTATCACTAAGTCCAAAAATAATAATGCCACCATGCTTATTTGAGAAACTGGAGATAGTATCATAGCACTTCGGAAAGCCACCTTTGGCTGATTTAGCTTCAATTAAATATGTCTCCGTACCATATTCCCTAAGTGTCGCAATAGCCTCTACTATTTCTCGTTGATCCATAGTCTATGATTTCTCTAGCTCTCACTAGTAGTATGATGCTTTACTGCGCTAGAACTTCCTCCCTGCGGCTTGGCTGAGCTGGCGCTGGCGACTCATCAGCTCATTGTAGTCAGCTTGCCAGGTCTCGGCAATCTTGAGTTGGCGTTTAGTCGCCTCCTCTACCGATAATTCAATTGGGAAGCCATAAGTATCGTATAGCTTGAACACCTCACTGCCCGTTAACCCATCAGCTGACATCTTGTCAAATTCTCTTAGACCTTTCGCCAGGGTGCGACGGAAAGCCTTTTCTTCCTTAACCAGTACCGCCACCACCTCATCGTGACCTGCCTCTACCTCAGGGAAGTCCGCTCGGTAAATCCCCGCTACCACCGGCACGATCTCCTCCATGAAGTTCTGCTCTACCCCCAGCTCCAGGGCAAAGCGAATGGCTCGCCTGATTAGCCGGCGCATGACATAGCCCTGCTGCTTGTTGCTCGGCTTGACTCCATCAACCGCTAAGAAGGTAGCCGCTCTCAGATGGTCAGCGATCACCCGCATCGCCTGTTTTTCTTCATCATATTTACGTCCGCTCAGCTGCTCCAGCTTAGTAATGATCGGCATGAATAAAGAAGTGCGGAAAACATCCGGTGAGTCGATCGCCGCCGCCGCAATCCGCTCCAGCCCGCCACCGAAGTCAACGTTCTGCTTCGGCAACTTCTTAAAGCCCTCCGGAGTGCGAACGTACTGAGTGAAGACTTGATTACCAATCTCCATGTAGTGACCACAATCGCAATTAGGGTGACATTTATCACCATAAGCCGGATCATGGTCAACATGCTCAAAGGCATAAAAGACCTCACTATCCGGGCCACAAGGATCACCCATCGGCGTAGTCGACGGACCACCATTACGGCTCCACCAGTTCTTGCTACCATCATAGAAGAAGATCCGCTCACCCGGCTTGATGCCTCGCTGACCACCCTGCGCCTCACTGCCAATATCGGCCAACTTAGCCTCGATCCCTTTACTCTGGAACAATTCTTGCCAGATCTGCGCTGCCTCATCGTCCCGAGGAATACCATTCTCCGGATCACCGGCGAAGCAAGTTACGTACAGTCGGCGTGGGTCCAGACCGACTTCGTCGACCAGGAAGTTAAAAAACCAGGTGATCTGGTCTCGCTTAAAGTAGTCCCCTAGGCTCCAATTACCCAGCATCTCGAAGAAGGTAGTATGACGATTATCTCCCACCTCATCAATGTCTTGCGCCCGAACACAAGTCTGACTGTCAGCTAACCTGGTACCCAGAGGATGAGGCTCGCCCAGCAGGTACTTGAGTAAGGGCTGCATGCCCGAGCCGGTAAATAGGGTAGTCTGATCATCCTCCGGCACCAGCTTGGCACGAGGAATCACCGTGTGCCCATGTTCTTTGGCGCACTCTAAGAATCGTCGCCTGATTTCGTCAGCATTCATAGCTGATATTCTATCATACTCAGCTATTCAACCTTGACGATCTCGCCATCTTTGAGGTGTAGTAAACGTTGATTACGAGAGCCTCGAAACTTAAGCGACAAATCCCGCTCCGCCAGGATGAACGGTCCATCAATCAGCATATCGATCGACTTGACCAGCTCCCACATCTCGGGAGTTGACCAGTCTCGCCCCGCCTTGATGTCGTCATACAGGTAGCCGGTGAAAGATAGTACATTCCAGCCCATCTCTCGGTGCGCCCAATCGGCCAGTTCTTTACAAGCCTTAGCCTGAAGCATCGGCTCACCGCCGCTCAGCGTTAGTCCGGTCTGCCCCTCCATCTGACGCAGCTTCTGCTTGACCCAATCAATCTTAACCACCGTACCGGCCTGGACATCCCAGGTCTCAGGGTTGTGGCAGCCAGGACAGGCTCGGTAGCAACCCTGGCACCAAACCACCGCTCTAAGCCCCGGTCCATCAACGATACTATCGCCCGCTACCGGCGAGGCTAACCTAATTTCATCGTCCGCCAGCTGCATCTCAGACCTTAGCCATCATCTTGACTTGATTAGCTTTCTGGAGCTCTCGCTCGGCTTTTTGCTCGGTAGTATAGACACCATTTTTATTGACCGTCACCCCATGCTTGACCCGAGCCTTTTCCTCAGCCTGCTTCGCATCATTCCAGCGATCCAGCGAGCCAACCAGGTAGCCGGTGATCCGACGCAAGCGCTCAAAGCTAGGTCCGTCCGCTTCGTGTCGGCCACAGCTGGGACAAACATCGTCATAAATGATGCCGGTGAAGCCGCAAACCGGATCACGATCTACCGGATGATTGACCGAGCCATAGCCAATCCCCGCCTCTTTCATATGGCGAATCACCGTCTCGAAAGCCTCAATATTCTGGCTAGGATCGCCATCTAGCTCAATATAAGTAATGTGCCCAGCGCTACACAGCTCGTGATAAGGCGCTTCTTTATCAATCTTATTAAAGGCTCCTATCTGATAGTAAACCGGTACATGGAAGGAATTAGTATAGAACTCTCGGTCGGTCACGCCTTTGATCTTGCCGAAGCGCCGGCGATCTATCCGAGTGAAACGACCTGATAACCCCTCAGCTGGCGTACCCAAGATGCCATAGTTCAGATGATACTTCTCCTCCTTATAATAGTCAGCTCGCTGACGCATGTGACCGATGATTTCGAGCCCTTTAGCCTGCATCTCGTCTGACTCGCCGTGATGATGACCGGTCATCGCCACCAGTGTCTCAGCCAACCCGATAAAACCGATCGAGAGAGTGCCGTGCTTAGTGACCGCCTCCAGCCGATCATCCGGACCAAGCTTCTCACTACCAAGCCAGTTGCCCTGCCCCATCAGGAAGGGGAAATTGCGCACCAGCATATTAGACTGAAACTTATAGCGCTGATACAGCTGGTCAGCTACCAGATCCATCAGGTCGTCTAGATCTTTATAAAATCCCTTCCAGTCCGGCTTACTGCGTTTACCCAGGCAGATACCGTGCTTGATACCCAGCCGCGGTAAATTGATACTAGTAAAGGATAAGTTACCTCGCCCGATCGTAGTGCCGTTCGACTCGGGGAAAATCGACTCATAGACCCTAGTGCGACAGCCCATAGTAGCGATCTCAGATTTATAATCACCCGGCTTGTAATACTTTAAGTTAAATGGCGCATCAACGAAGACGAAGTTAGGGAAGAGCCGCTTACTCGACACCCGCATCGCCAGCTTAAATAGATCGTAGTTAGGGTCCTCCGGATTGTAATTCACCCCCTCCTTTACCTTGAAAATGCTGATCGGAAAGATCGGCGTCTCACCATGCCCCAGTCCCGCCTCGGTCGCTAGCAAGAATTGCTCACTGGCTAGATGTCCCTCGGGGGAAGTATCTGTACCAAAATTCAAGCTGGTGAAAGGCACCTGAGCACCTGCCCGAGAATGCATCGTATTTAGATTGTGCACCAAGCCTTCCATCGCCTGATAAGTCTGGCGCTTGGTCTCCTTGATAGCGAAGTCAAAGATCTTAGCCGGAATGCCTTTGATCCGCTCGGTATATGTCAGCTTTTCCAGCTTAGCTGGGTCAAGCTTGATCTCCTTATCAGTAAAGTCATTGTAATGCTCAACGTTTGACTGAACGGCTTTACGGTAAGTCTTATTAACGCCCGGCGCCATCGCCCAGTCGAAATTGGGGATAGCCTGTCCGCCGTGTTGCTCATTCTGATTTGACTGCAAGATGATCGCCGTCAAGGCGGCATAACTACCGATACTATTAGGCGTCCTTAAGAAGCCATGCCCCGTCGAGAAGCCGCCATTAGCGAATAGTTTCAGCGGGTCGGTCTGGCAGCAAGTCAGCGTCCCGGTGGCATAGAAGTCAAGGTCATGGATATGGATATCGCCATCGTCGTGAGCTCGGACATGCTCCGGTCGGAGCAGGAAAGTCTTAGCATACTCTTTCGACCCTTCCTCACCATACTGAAGCATCTTACCCATAGCAGTATCACCATTGACGTTAGCATTAGAACGCTTGAGGTCGCTGGAATCCTTTGCTAGTGAGCCGGTAATGATATCAAATTGCGACATCAGCCGAGACTTTGAACCGCGCACTTTTGACCGTTCGTCCCGATAGACAATGTACGCCTTAGCAGTCGTCTTGTAGCTAGAGTTCATCAGGATATCCTCCACTTCATCCTGAATCTGCTCCACTGTCGGGATCATCCCGTCGTATTCCTGACTTAGTTTATCCGTCACCTTACCCGCCAGCTTAGTTGCTTCCTTGCTACTAAACTCCTTAGTAGCTGCCCCCGCCTTAGCGATGGCCGTAGCGATATTCGCTTGATTAAAACTGACGATCCGGCCGTCCCTCTTCTGCACCGACTTCAGCATCATGCCCTCCTTATGACTTTGTTTGTTGCATACGCTATATGTTGCGTGTATGATAGATTGTACTCACCAAGATATGGTGTAGTCAAGAAGTAACCACACAATTAGCGTTATGCTTTTTGCAACAGACGCTATAGATAGCGACAGTAATCCGGACTGTGGAAAAGCACCGGATTACTTAGGCTAAAATGAGAGGGAGCATGAGAAAAGGGTTAGAAATAAAGCAATTAACCATAGCCACCAAAGACGGTAAGCAGATAATTAAAGATATATCCCTACACTTTAGTGACCGGACCAACTACGCCCTGCTCGGTCATAACGGCTGCGGTAAAACTACCCTAGTCAGTGCCATCATGGGCTCGCCAGAGTACCGGGTGGTCTCGGGGCAGATCCGGCTAGACGGGACAGACATCACTGATCTACCGCCTAACGAGCGAGCTAAGCTGGGCATCTTCCTGGCTATGCAGTCACCGATCGAAATCCCCATCAGCTATAGCAATTTTCTCCGCTCCGTACTGGCTAATATTGATACCGGTGAACGCAATTTCTTCGACGTGCTCGACGAGCTCAAGCAAGATGCTAGCCGGCTCGGCTTTGATGACTTCGACCCGCAACGTCAGCTCAATGCCGGCTTCAGTGGCGGCGAAAAGAAGAAATCTGAGATCCTTCAGATGTTAGCTATTCGTCCCCGTTTTGCCCTTCTCGATGAGCCGGACTCAGGGCTGGACCGAGATAGCGTTAGTCGACTAGCCGAACGCTTACTTGCTATCGACTACCCGACCAGCCTGATCGTCATCTCCCACCACGACCACCTACTAAACGAGCTTAAGCCCGCTGTCACTTATAACTTAGAGGAGCTCTAGCCTTGTCTACGGTTGGTCTATCTGAGGCAACTATCCGACATATCTCGGCTATGAAGCACGAGCCGAGTTGGATGCTGGATATTCGCCTGGAGGCCTATCACGAGTTCGTCCGCCGGCCAATGCCTAACTTCGGTCCGGATCTAAGCAGCCTGGACTTCAGCACGATTGATTACTATCATCCGGTCGGAGAGCAGGTAGCGGATAGCTGGGATCAAATCCCCGATGAAATCAAACAAACTTATCAAGAGATTGGTCTACCCGAGGCAGAGCAGCGCTACTTAGCCGGCAGCCAAGCCCAGACTGATTCCACCGCTATTTATAACCGTCTCAAAGAAGAATGGCAGAGTCAGGGGGTGATCTTTACCGATACCGATACCGCCCTGAGACAGCACCCCGACCTCTTCCGGGAGTATTTCGGTACTGTTGTCTCCAGTAGAGATAACAAATTCGCCGCCCTTAATACTGCCGTCTGGAGTGGCGGTAGCTTCATCTATGTTCCGCCCGACGTACACCTGACCATCCCCCTGCAGGCTTATTTCCTGATCGACGTCAGTAATGTCGGGCAGTTTGAACGAAGTCTGATCATCGCCGATCGAGGCTCAACCGTGCAATATGTCGAAGGTTGCTCTGCGCCAATCTTTAGCCGGAATACTCTACACGCCGCCGTAGTTGAGGTAATCGTCAAGCCATATGCCCGAGCCCGCTACACCACTATCCAGAATTGGTCGACTAATGTGATCAACCTGACCACCCAACGGATGCTGGTCAAGGAAGAAGGTATCGGCGAATGGATCGACGGTAATATCGGCTCACAACTGACCATGAAGTACCCTTGTCTCGTACTGGCCGAGCGAGGCGCCAGGGGCAATATCCTCTCCTTAGCCACTGCCAAGTCAGGGCAAAAGCAAGATAACGGCGGCAAGGCAATCCACCTTGCACCGGATACTTCATCGACCGTCGTTGCCAAGTCAATTTGCTCCGGCGACGGCTCCAGTACTTACCGAGGCGAGATCGTCATTGATGACCAAGCCGCCAATGCTCGCTCTGCTACCAAATGCGATACACTTCTGCTAAGTAGCAACAGTCTCTCTAATACTTACCCTACCAGCGTCATCAAGCGGTCTGACGCTAATCTCAGTCACGAGGCAACGACCGGACGGATCAACGAGTGGCAGCTTTTTTATTTGATGAGTCGAGGCTTAGACGAGGATGAAGCCACCGGTCTGATCATCCAAGGTTTTATTGAGCCCATCATCAGCAACTTACCGATGGAATATGCCGTCGAGCTCAATCGTCTGATCGAGCTATCTATGGAGGGGTCGGTCGGATGAGGCAATATATCTTAGGCGATATCAAACAAAGGTATCTGCTCCGGACTAACCGGCGGCGGACGGTCAAGCTTCATTTCGTCCACCGAGAGCCTCGCACCGGGTCAAATATCTCTATCTGTATCGTGGCCGGTAGGCAGGCTAAGGTTAAGTTGCAGGCTACTACCACTATCAAGTCATCCGCCGTCAATAGCCATGCTTGGCTTGAAATCATCGTCATCACCAGTGACCAGGCGACCGTCCAGGCTGCCCCCAACCTAGAGATAGATAACAATCAGTGCCAGGCAGGGCATGCTCTAACCACCAAGCATATCGGCAAGAACGAGCTCTTTTACCTGATGAGCCGAGGCCTTACTAAAGACCAGGCTTGGCAGCTAATCGTCTCGGAGGTAACCGCCCAGTATCATAATGGAGTAAGATTATAAGATGACTAAAGTACGATCACTCTTCCCTATCCTAACCGGCCACCCCGAGCTAGTCTACCTGGATAGTGCTAATACCACCCTGAAATCTGATCTGTTGCTGAAAGCACTGGCCAAGTACTATCATCATCACCTAACTAACGTCGGGCGCAGTGGCACTGATTGGTCAACTTGGGTTACCAGGCAATATCAGCTGGCTCACCAAGACGCTGGGGGACTAATCGGAGCAAAGAGCGATAATATCGTCTTTACCTACTCTAGCACCTACGCTATCAATATGGTGAGATGCGGTATTCAGCACACTCTCCATCCCGGCGATATCATCTTATTGACACTCCACGAGCATAATTCTAACCTGCTGCCTTGGCTAGCATTAGCGAAGCAGACCGGTGCTCAGGTGAAATATATGGAGGAGCTACCCCTATCAGACCTCTCAAGGGTCAAGCTGTTTAGCTACAGTCTGGTCTCCAATCTGACAGGCGAAGTCTATGACTATCACAATTTAACTGCTCAGATCAGAAAGCAGGGCGGCCTTGTCTTAGTTGATGCCACCCAGGCCGTACCGCACCTGGATGTCAGTATCGACCGTCTCAACTGCGACTTTCTGGTCTATTCAGCTCACAAAGTATACGGCATGACCGGACTGGGGGTGCTATACATCGCCGATGACCAACTTCAGAGCCTAGTACCGATGGTCTATGGCAGCCAGACCTTTAGCCGCATCGACCGATCCGACTATGAGCTACTGTCGTCTGCCAGACGGTTCGAGCCGGGCACTCCTAATATCGAGGGGGCATTGGGGCTAAGGGCGGGCCTCCAGCTGCTTAAGGCATTTCGCCGCCAGGAAGAAGCTCTAGGCGAGTATTTCCTTGATCAACTCCGGCAACACCAGCTTGACCGGTTCCTCATCGGCCCTACCGACCCAACCACCCGGCGTGTCCCCATTTTTTCTCTGGCTCACCCGACCATTCACCCCCATGATATCGCCATGCTTCTAGAGTCACAGCAGATCATCGTCCGAGCCGGCAAATCCTGCGCCGATATTCCGGCGCAGCACCTCGGCGAAGCCCGAGGCGTCATCCGAGCTTCACTCGGTATTTATAACACCCAGCAAGATATCGACCGCTTCATCACCGGCTACAAACAAGCTATTAACCAGCTAGGTGGCTAGACATGGGTGATCAAGACTTGCTGGATGACATCATCTTTACCCATCGTCACCCCCGACACCAAGGAGAGCTCGCTCATATATCTCCCCTAACCGACGGTAATCCTAGCTGTGGCGACCGGATCGAACTGTATCTGGATATCAAGGGTGGTATCATCACTAGAGCCAGCTACACCGGTCAGCTCTGTAGCATCGCCACCTATGGTGCCGAGAAGCTAATTGGTGCAATTACCGACAAGCCTCTAGCTGACGCCTTAGCCCTATCGGCTGGCGACTTACTACCCCACGATTGCTCTCTTCTGTCTAACCCCACCAGGCTAACTTGCTTCACTACCGCACAGAGGGCTCTACAGAGTCTAACTAAAATCACCTCTCTAAAGAGAGGCGACAATAAGATTGGTGAGTCAGGTGGGACTCGAACCCACGACACCAGGCTTAAGAGGCCCGTGCTCTAACCAGCTGAGCTACTGACCCTCAGGGAGGTAGTAGCTAGATAATACCATATAATAGCTGATTGGTGAAATAGCGGGAGTAAATCAATTAGCGCACCTTCAGACTGTCGTCGATATGTGTCATCAGTGGATCAAGAAAGAACTCAATTATCCGCCTTTTACCTGTAGTAATCTCTGCTGACACGCTCATGCCGGGCAGCAGCTTTAGTCGGTTCTTTTTCGAACTATTAGCACCGGACAACTTAACTTTAGCCTTGTAGACCAACCCTTTCTTCTCATCCTGGATGGCGTCGGGGCTGATGTTTTCGACCATCCCTTCCAAATAGCCATAGCGTTGAAAAGGATAGGTCGCCACCTTGATCACCACTCTCTGCCCCACTCTGACAAAGCCCACATCTTGATTGTCCAAAGTTACATCGACATAGAGTAAGTCATTATCGGGGACGATCTGGGCAATCCGCTCTGCTACATTGACCACTCCACCGATCGTCCGAGTATTTAGTGCTAATACCGTACCGTCAACCGGCGCAGTGATAGTGGTCTGCTCCAAAGCTCGCTTGGCTTTAGCTAGATTATTCTCCAGCTCAGCAATCCGTTGCTCCTGAGCAACGACTTGTCCACTAATCGAGCTATTAGTTTCGGCTAAGCTGACCTGTGATTGACTCTGCGCCTGAGCCAGCGTTAACTGAGATTGCAACACCTGCTGTCCTTGACTAGTAGCGGCACTATTGGCAGTTGTAATACGCTGTTCTAGGGTATCTAATTCATTTTGCAGACGAATCCGCTCAATGGCATTCGCCGACTCTAATTTCTGTTTGACCTTAACCTGACGATCTTTCAGCTTCTGCGCCTCACCTTCCAGCTGAGCTTTGGTTTGCTGGTTGAACTGTAACTGCCTCTGATGACTAGCAATACTACCCTTTAGTGCCCGCTCCTTGGCACCCGCTAACGCTAGCTGCGAAGCGGTAAACTCTCTGAGAACTGCCTTAGCCTCATCTGATACACCCGCACTATTAATAATGTCGTCAGCACCATTGCCCATAGCCAGTCGTCGCAAGATATCACGCTCCGCCCGAGCAATATTCAGGCTCTGAGCGGTAGTCGCCAGCTCTTTCTCAGCAGTAGTCTTGTCCAGTTCGACCAACACATCGCCCTTATGAACCCGCTGACCTTCCTGTGCTGTAATTCTTTTCACTACACCATAGCTTGCTGATTGCACAACCTTGACACTACCATCATTAGATACTCTGCCATTACCCACCGCAACGATATCAATTTGCCCTAAATACGCCCAGACTAACGCTAAGACCAGTAGGATCGTAGTCAACCAGATCACCACTGCCCCAAATGGAGCGGCCGGTGTCTCAATGATCTCTTCCGCAGCCGGTAGAAACTCATATCGTAGTCGTCTGTCTCGCTTCGGTATGATCATGCCTCATCTCCATTCTGCTGACGATACAGGTAGGCATATAGGCCATTGCGCTTAAGTAAACTAGCCGGCGTACCATATTCAATAAGCTGACCCTTGTCGATTGCCATAATCTTATCTACCGTCTTAAGAGTAGAGAGACGATGTGCGATGATAATCACTGTCCGACCGGCAGTGATCTGCTGTAAATTGCGCTGGATAATATTCTCAGACTCATAGTCTAACGCTGAGGTCGCCTCGTCGAAAACAAGTATCTTAGGGTCGTGCAGTAGAGCTCTAGCTATGGCAATACGTTGTTTTTGTCCGCCGCTCAAGCCCTCGCCCTGCTCGCCGACGATCGTATCATAGCCACTCGGCAACTCGGTGATAAACTCGTGTGCACCGGCTATCTTTGCTACTCGCACGATATCATCCATGCTGCTACCTGGTACATGCACGGCAATATTATCTCGGATGCTGGCGTTAAACAGAAAGTTCTCCTGCAATACCACGCCAATTTGACGACGCAACCAGCTCGGATCGGTAGTGGCGATATCAACCCCGTCGATCAAGATTTTACCCGACTCCGGCACATATAGTCGTTGTAGCAGCTTTGATATAGTACTCTTGCCCGATCCACTCCGACCGACCACGCCTACGACTGTACCGGGACGAATACCAAACGATACATCACGAATGACTTCCGGGGCATCCGGGGCATAGCGAAACCGCACATGTTCGAAACGAATATCACCTATGATCTGAGGTAAACGTGACTTATTCGGGTCGAGAGTCGGCTCCGGCTTAGTATTAAAGATGTCACCCAGACGCTTCATCGATATACCCGTCTGCTGGAAATCCTGCCATGACTGCACCAGTCTTAGCACCGGTCCACTAACCCGACCACTTAGCATCCGAAAAGCGATCAGCCCACCAATCGTCAGACTACCAGCCATCACCATATGAGCCCCTACCCACAAGATGATGATGTCAAAGACTTTCTGAATTAGCTGCCCTAATGCACTGGCGTTACCTGCCAGCAGGTTAGTCCGATAGCTCGCTCTGACATAGTTAGCTAGTCTCCCCTCCCAATTCTTTTGTAGCTGAGGTTCAAGAGCAAATGATTTAATAGTCTGCGCCCCGCTGATTGACTCGACTAGGTACGACTGCGATTCAGCACCTGTGTCAAACCTCTCATCCAGGCGTCGACGTAATAGTGGAGTAATAACACCGGACAAGATGACGAAGGCCGGTAAGCTACCGATCACCACCCAGGTTAAGGTTGAGCTATAGAAGAGCATTACCACGATGTACACAAACATAAAGCAGATATCTATCAGGGCAGTCATCGGCGTGCCGGTCAGGAAAGTACGAATACGCTCCAGCTCAAATACCCTCGCCGTAGTATCGCCAACTCGCCGTGTCTCAAAATATCGTAGCGGTAGCGCAAACAGATGACGAAACAAGCGAGAGCTGAGAATGACATCTATACGTGATGTAGTGTGAGTAAAGATATAGTTGCGAGCTACACCAAGTGCCCCCTCGAATAGAGCAATCGTTATCAGCCCGCCGACTATCACATCAAGAGTGGAGACACTATGATGAGCCAGTGCTTTATCAATCACTACCTGCATTAGGATCGGCGTAAAGATACCGATCACCTGCACCACCAGGGCAGCTAGTAGCACCTGAAGTAGTGGTTTCTTATACTTAATGATCGTCGGGATAAACCACTTTAGGTTAAACTTCCGATCCGCTTCTTTCCAGAAACGCTGAGTGAAGAGCAGTACTCGCCCCGTCCATTTACGGCAGAAATCGCCCTCTGACATAATTTGCGGTGGCGTACCGTCCGGCATCAAGACCAGCACCTTACTACCGCCATCTTCATCGTTAGCGATCTGCGCCAATACGGCAAACCTCTCCTCTTTCATACCCACGACCACGGGCATGGGTAGCTTCCTAAGCTGTTTGTATCTGACATCAGCCGCTTTAGATTTTAGCTTCATTAGCCTAGCTATCCGAAGCATGTCCATTTCGGTCATACCGACCTTGGGATTAATCGCTAATGTGTGAATTATCTGGTCAGGGTCAGCCGGGATGCCATGAAACTGAGCGATCGTCATGAAGCAGTATAGCCCTGGGTCAGTGCCGGCGTCCAGGCTGTCAACAAAATCTACTCTATGACGATGCACTTTCGTGCCTGTGTCAATATTGACACTATCGTCCGCCGGTATTATCTCTGGGTCATTCTGCTTACTCTTCCCTCTCATCGACTACCTCTGACCTAAAATATATCAGAGGCAGTAGACCCAACCAAGCTTAAGCGCTGGGGATAGTCCAGTAATCCTGAAGGATGGTCTGCACTTTCGACGGCTGGCTTTTTAGTGCCTGCTCCCAGCTCATGCCGGTATCGTGCTGGAAGGTTGCCATCGCCTGGATTAGTTTATCCACCTGGGTGTTGGTAATCATACTACCATTAGCCGTCCGGACGTTTTCGATCTGGTATGACCTACCATATTGCCACGAGTTAACGGTAACAGAGTCTGTCGAGCCGTGTTGACTAATCTGTAGGTTATTATTTACATACTTAAATATCAGGTCGGTCGGTTTAATGCCGGCGCCGAAGCGGATGGTATCCAGGTTGCCTTCAGTTGAGTCATAGTCCTCGATGGTATCTTTACCGTCACCCTTGGAGAAGATGTAGGTATCGTTACCATAGCCACCGTTCAGGTAGTCGTTGCCCTTGCCGCCGATGAGAGTGTCGTTGCCGTTATCTGCTAAGCCATAGATATCGTCGTCCTTGGCAGTACCATGGCGGATGCGAGCCTGGGCAATGATGTCCTTAGTAGTCAGGACAGCCTTGCTGTCAGTGAACTCAATCCGCTCAATGGCGTGGTTGTTAGCCTGGTCAATGCCACGGTAGTTCCCGAAGTAGCCCTTGACGGTGATCTGGTCATCGGAGCTGTTCTTGAAGCGGATGATCAGGTCGTTCTCATTGACATAGCTCGGGTCATTGGAGCTGACGTTCGGTGGGCAGACGGGATGGATAAATATCAGGTCGGTCGGTTTAATGCCGGCGCCGAAGCGGATGGTATCCAGGTTGCCTTCAGTTGAGTCATAGTCATAGATGGTATCTTTACCATCACCCTTAGAAAAGATGTAGGTATCGTTACCATAGCCACCGTTCAGGTAGTCATTACCCTTGCCGCCGATGAGGGTATCGGTGTTACTACCACCGTATAGGCTATCATTGCCGGCTTCGCCGTAGAGGATGTTCGCCCCGTTCGACCCATAGATGGTATCATCACCATAGTTACCGGCAATAATGTTATCCCTATCCACCGCACCACTCATCACATCGTCCTTAGCTGTACCCCTGGCAGTCGTAAACGGCGTAGTGTCGATGATCTTCTGGTAGTAGGCAGACTTCCTGGCATAGTAGTCTCGCAGACTACCGAACTCTTTCTCTGTCACCAAGCCACGGTTCTTAAGGATGCGAGTCACCTCGCCCAGAAGCCTCTCACCCTCTTGCCTATTCTGCTTCAGCTGAGCATCCAGATACGCCTTGACACTAGCTATATCTAGCTTGATTGGATTACCATCAGAAGATAAGTCTATATGGTAGGTAAACTTACGAAGTATGCCGTCCATCGTGCCATCCTGTAGCGATAGCATATTGTAGATACTTTCCGCCAGATTGCCATAAGCTTGCTCTAGAATAGGAGCTTCCTGGCTAGTCGGGGAACTAGTCGGCGAATTACGGTAGCTCGTACCGGTAACTATCTCAAGAGCAGCCAGTCTCCTGGCATCAATTAGCCCACCTCGGCTGGCCGGGTCAACCTTAGCCACGCCCGTCCAAGTGAAGAGAATATCCTCCAGGATAGCTCGGCGCTTAGCGACATTCTTCTCGCTGGTAAAGCTCAGCACCAGCTGCTTGAGCTTGCCGGATTTATCCTTAGCCATCGCTTGGCGCAATGAATAAGTATTACCTATGGGGCGAATCTCAGGCAGCTCCATGATATCCTTGGGGATATTGATCGAGTTCACCATCTTCACGTCCGAGGTGCTCCGAGCCAGCAAGTACTCTTTCATCTCGGCTACCTTGCCATTAGTACGAGTGAATGAGCCGACCCGAGCGATAGTATTACCGTTAGCATCCAGCTGGTTTAGTTCCTTGTGCTTGAGGTTAAGCGACTTGATACCTGCTTGAGCCAAAGTGATTAGCTCACCCTTATCCGAGATACCATCGCCGTCCCTGTCTATCCAGATCCGTAGCTGGGAGAATAGCTTGTCTTTCGCATCTATCACACCATCATGATTCGAATCTAGAGTAGCTAATGCCTCGAAGCCGCTAGAGGCAGTCTTGCCATCAGCCAGGATAGTCCGATCGCCAAAGAGCTCGTTGCCTGTCTCGATCTTGCCGTCACCATTCTTGTCCAGCACTAAGATGCCTGACTTGGCATCAACCCAACCGGTCTTCTCTAGGAAGCCATTGTTATCCATGTCGTAGTAGACGCCATCAGCAACGGACTTAGTGGTGATGCCAAGACCACTCAAGTCTAGGACTATCGGGTCTATCCGGACAGGGATAGTGCTAGCTTGGTGGAGAAGTGAATTAACTAGTTCGGTCGCCTTGTTGCCCAGGTATGCTCCCGCATCATTTATAGCATAAAATACAGCGTCGCCTATATCGCATGCAAATTTGAAAACAGATTTAGCTGTATTAATCACAATATTTATCGCAGTCTTTCCTATTGATATAACCGTCTTCACTCCCGCTGCCGGAATCTCAATAAGCACAAAGTAGAGACCATCATTTATGTCTTTATGAGCCTTAAGGATAACCTGCGTGCCCTTTCCTAGTGCTGATACTGTAGGGTTACCGCAAGAAACTCTCTGAGCAAGCTTGCCGGTATTTATATCAATGAGGCTGCTGGGTCGATGCGGATCAAGAATAATATCCTCAAAGGAGTTCTGTATCGACCGTACCATTTCTCTAGAAGTGTATTCGGCTACCTGGAGCATAGTATCCGGTAATTTACCTTCCTTAACGGCATCATTAATAGCTCTGAGGGTGGACCGCTGAAGTATGATGGCATCTCTATTTCGTTTCTGAGATTCGGTACTGCCGACATCTTTAATGTAGACAGTGCGACCAAGCTGTTCACCGTATAGTCCTATGATATCATTTTCATTGACATAGTCTGTTATCGACTTATCATAATCTCTCGGGTTCACACCCGGTAGCACCTGCCCTATGCCGACTGCGTCAAAGGTTGTCGTCTGGTGCTGACCTTTCGTCTTGTATGCTACATACTGCGCTAGCCCGCCACCGAGAGAGTGTCCGGTAATAGTAATCTTACTGGGATCAGTGATACCAGTATCCTTCTTGATGCACTCGTAAAAGATGTATGCAGCTTGGAATTGGTTCAGCCCGTCTTTGACCACTTTATTGCCGCCCGAGGCAATCGCTAGGTCTGCCTCATAATCCTTTATTGCCTCCTTGACATTACGCTCAATCGCATCAGTACCCCGATAAGCGATAACTACCTCTTTCGTATCAAGGTTCTGGATAGCAACCACACCCATGCCGGATAGGGTATTAGAGTTAAAACCTATGACTACCCATTTATCTTTTATCTTCTCTAGGGCTTTATATTCCGACTTAGAATAGTCTATCTTTTTGAAATCACTTAGTCTTGGTTTATATTGACTATTAGCATCAAAGCCGTTGAAGACATCAAAGTCTAATGTGCACAGCCCCAGATACTGTTCCAAGGTTAAATTTGCCATCCGCCTGCCCTCCATCCTTCAAACATGTTAATTTTATCTTGCCTGCTATTTAACTTACGAAGGTCATCCAGTCGGACAATCAAGCCGTATCTATTCACCTTATCAAATCTAGAGAAATATTTAATTGTTACATCCGTCTCATCCGGCAGTAGGGTTGATATCTCAATCAGCTTATTTACGATGTCTTCCTTTTCATCGTCCGATAGACTCCTCTTTAACTTTTTGATAGTTAAGCCGTAGGGGATTTGTTTGCCATATTTCTTAACTGCATCACTGAAGGTCGGTACTTTGCCACGGACATCTATATTCATAGTATGAAGACTCATTGATGATTGCACTTCTACAGTATAGTCAGTACCGTTACCAAATAGTCGATATATCTCCGGCTTTAGTCTCTCTGATTCTTCATTAGACCAGATAGCTCCAGCGTATCCATCAAGCTTGCCAGTAGAGGAATACATCACATCAAACTTTATCTTTTTGTTGTTGACAGGATAAGCTACGGCAGTCAGATGACCCTCGATAGCAAACATAGCCCCCTCTCGAACCGGCTTTCCGACTACAAATTCCTGACCATTGTATTTATCTTTCAGGTAATTGGCCATCTCTATTTGCTCTTTAGTGTAATCTCTCCAGATGAAGGTGCGAGCAAATATGACTACAGCAAGGATAATTATCAGTATGACCACAAGCGCCCTATGCTTCTTTATATGTTTTCCTAACTTTACTACACCCATATGTTCTCGCTCTCTATACGGTATATAATAGCATAAGCTGGATGCTAATTGGGCGAAGTGTACTATATTTCACTACACGCTAAGTTATGCGGTGGACTAGCATAAGCTAGTACACACTCATAACTCATCGTGTATAATGTCTGTAAATTAGCTAGGTATCAAGGGTATCATGACATCAAAGGAAACAAAATCACTGGCAGACATAGAGGATAAATCATCGGGGGTCTCGAACGATATATTGATCGAGTCGCTCAGATATCAGCTTGCCCAGCTGAACCCAGAGGAACGCATGAAATTCGGCGGGCAAGAGATGTTTGATTTCATTATGCGACCAGTTTACAACTCCAAAGATAAAAAGATGTCTATCGAGCTACTATTATATATCTCTAGCCTGATGGCTGGATGTGCCTGCCAGATGGCAGCTATGGCAGATGATCCCGGGGCAATCCTCACCTTGCGAGTTAAAGGTGGTGAGACATACTATGCCGGCGATGCAATCCTACAGAAGCTATTTGGCGAACAGTACTCGCCATGGTCTATTGTTGGCGGAGGTATGAAGCAGATCGGACAAGAACAAGTCTTTCGTGACTTTGATATCCAGGATTGTATCAAATACAGTATGGAGACCATGGGTAGCGATAAATTCGGTGTCATCAGGATGCCTGATCAATATCGCCCGGAGGTGCTGTCGAAAGAATCAATCGCCGAGCTATGGAATAGTTGCACAGACCATCTCAGGCGAATTATCCCATCTGTATCTGAATGGCCTGGCTGTTATGGTGTAATGTTGCAAAAAGCCATTGTCTCAGCTGGAGATATCATCAAGCCGGACGCTGCTCTGACAATAATCGCCGAGAGCATACTCTATGCATCTAAGCTAGAATTGCGACAACACACCCACGAAGAGGAAGTACCTAGAGAAGTGTGCACTGTCCCGTACTACTCCTCTCACATGATCGACACTACGACTACTGCAGAGAAGCCGGAGAAGTTTCCTTTCAACAACTCTGTACCTAAGCGCTACATTAGATGTATCGCCCTTTTAATGGCGGCTGCGATAGGTATACCTGCCACTATCGGTGTGTGGTCGTTCCTTTGTCGACAACACTCCGTATCATGCATTACGGGACTTCTTACCGCCCTTATCACTTGGGGGATATACGGATTAATTACTAGAAGTTATCCTGCAGTCCTTGATCAAGTTATACTCGGCATCATTGCCGTTGTCGGTACCATAGTTGGTTTCGCCTATTGTATTAATAATTTGTTGCCCATACATACAATGAATAACTTTCTGGTTGTTTTACAGTCCATGACATCACCGTCATTCTGGAGTGCATTGTGGGGCTCTAATCATGAGTTCGTTTCAGCGTTTGTAATATCATTATTTTCTGCCGCCGGCTTCATACCTTACATCCGCCATCGTATATCTAAAGATTAGGAGATTCTGCTGATTTAAGCTAAATACTAATGAAATCCGTCCTACCTAATATAAATCCTGATCCTGCGATTCACCCGCCTTCCATTCACTGAATAGGTTAATTTTATCCTGTCTGTTGTTTAGTTTACGAAGGTTATCAAGTGGCACCGTCAGACCATACTCTCTCTTCTCGCTCGTTTCAGATATATATGTGACGGTAGTATCCGTTTTATCCGGCAGTGACGCCGATAGTTCAATCAGTTTATTTACGATGTCTTCCTTTTCATCATCTGACAGATTCTTCTTTAATCTTTTGATCGCTAAGCCATAGGGGATTTGTTTGCCATAAATCTTGGCTATGTCATCGAGAGCGATTATTTTACCACCGAAGTTTACCTGCGCATTTTGAAGTTCCAATGCTGACTTTATCTCGACGGTGTAGTCAGTACCTTTGCCAAAGAGACGATATACCTCTGGTTTTAGTCTCTTTGATTCTTCGTCAGACCAGACAGCTCCGGCATATTCATCATACCTGGCTGACGACGAGTGTATTACTCTGAACTTTATTTTACTGTTATTGGCAGGGTGGGCTATGGCAACTAAATAACCTTCAATAGCAAACATAGCTCCCTCTCGCACCGGCTTTCCGACTACGAACTCTTGACCACCGTACTTATCTTTCAAATATATAGCCATCTCTATCTGCTCTTTAGTATAGTCTCTCCAGATGAAGGTACGGGCAAGCACAACTACAATAAGGATAATTACTGGTACGATCACGAATACCTTGTGTTCCTTTATCTGTTTTCCTAACTTTGCTATACCCATAATTGCTCTGACTCTCTATACTATAGATGATAGCATAGGTTAAATAGTGGCTGGATGATACATGGTAGCTCCGTCTGTCGACAGCGTGGTCTTATAGCTTCAGTAGCTAAGCAGCCAGTTAATGGCGTTAATCTGCCTCACGCCGCGCCGGGAAACTTCTTCCGGATCAAGAGTGATAAGAACTTTGGGATTGTGGTCAGGGATCTTGTCTAATAACGTAGCAGCAAAAATGCGAAAACTTAGTAAAAATGAGAAGTTTTCGCATTTTCATCCGACTGATTAGTTACACTACCAAGTTAAATCTTCACATTTTTACTCATATACGATGGGTTTGGATAATAAGGTGCGACTGAATGACAGCCGTGAGTAATCTTGCTATACTGTCCTCATGAAGCGTAAGGACAAAACTCCCATAGTATATGCATTCATCGACAGTCAGAATCTAAATCTTGGCATTAGATCTCAGGGTTGGGCGCTTGATTTTAAGAAGTTTCGACTCTACCTCAAAAATAAATATCATGTAGAGAAAGCTTATCTATTTATTGGAATGGTACCCGGAAATGAACAGCTTTACACACATCTGTCGGAGATGGGCTATTCATTAGTCTTTAAGCCAACGGTAAAGTATAAGGTTGACGATAAGTACACCTATAAGGGCAATGTTGACGCTGAATTAGTGCTTTACGCCTCAGCTAGGTGTTTCAAAGAATATGATAAAGCTATTATCGTATCCGGCGACGGCGATTTTAGTTGCTTGGCAGATTATTTAATTGAAAAAGGCAAAATGATGCGCCTCTTATGCCCCAATAGACGGTATTCTAGTTTACTCGGCAGGTATAGGGACTATATTAGCGTAATTGGCAATAATAGAAAAACGCTAAAATTATAATGACCAGCATCGGCGGTCGGTCGAAACCTTAGGCCTGTCTGGTCATGGTGATTAGCTTAATTGTAGCAAAATAACACTCCATGTCAAGTCCCAGCAGGATACAATGACTATTTCCCTATCTAGGACAAATCAATAAGTCATTACGCCTTCTCGGTAAACAGATTTTGTTTGATATCAGCTGGATAGGCCCCGCATTATCTCATAAATAAGGTTACCCATTTGCTAGTCGTTAGCCCATAAATTGGGTTACCCCACCGGAAGAAGCAACTAAAATCCATATAACAAGCGTATGTAGTTGTTCGCACTAACAGTAGTCGAATGTATTCCTACTGACAATTTCGGTGGCAAGTCACCTAAATTGTCAATAGGAACAAATGTGTGCTTTAATTAGAGCAGAAAAGGAGTCTACATGAAGGAAATTAAACGAGATACTTATCTAAAGGAGCTAATTGATCGGAGAGGCATCCCCCTTATCAAGGTAATCACCGGCGTCCGTCGATGCGGGAAGTCATATCTCTTAAACCCTATCTTCAAGGATTACCTGATCTCTGATGGAGTACCGGAGGATCATATCATCTATCTCAACCTGGAGTTACTCGAAAATGAGAAGCTTCACGATCGTGAGGCTCTCCACGCATTTATCTTAGACCAGGTAAAGGATAACTCCGAGTACTTTCTTCTCTTAGACGAGATCCAGCTAGTCAATAGATTTGAGAGTGTCCTCAGCAGCTTCCTCGCTAAAGGCAACCTGAATGTTTATGTGACCGGCAGCAACTCCAAGTTCCTCTCGAGTGACATCGTGACTGAGTTTCGCGGCAGGAGTGAGCAGATTCATATGTATCCGCTTAGCTTTGCTGAGTTTATGACTGCCTATGAGGGCAATAAGTATGATGGTTGGCAGGAATACATCCGCTATGGTGGCCTCCCTCTCATCATGCACTACTCCGACAGCAGGCAAAAGATGTCCTATCTAAACGAGGTTCAGCAAAACATCTATCTCAAAGATATCATCGAACGTCACAGCGTGAGAAATGATACTGCTCTCCGATCGCTTATCGAGATCGTTGCCTCCAGTGTCGGCTCACTGACTAACCCGTATAAGCTGGAGAATACTTTTAAGAGCAAGGTAAACGTAAGTCTGAGCCATAATACTATCAACGATTATCTCAGCAAGCTAGAGGAGTCTTATATCATCGAATGTGCCAAGAGATTCGATGTCAAGGGTAAACAGTATATGGATACTCCGGTGAAATACTACTTCACCGACATCGGTATTCGCAACTCGTTTGTTGGCTTCCGCCAGATAGAAGAGAATCATATCATGGAGAATGTCATCTATAATGAGCTCCGTCACCGTGGTTATCAGGTTGATGTCGGAGTTGTAGAGATTTATGAGCGTGACCTAAAGACTATGGAAAAGAGCAAGAAGCATGTCGAAATCGATTTCGTGGCTAACCAGGGCGACCGCAAATATTACATCCAGTCAGCACTCACCATAAACGATACCGAGAAGAGAGCAATTGAGGCTCGTCCGCTTAATAATATCGACGACTTCTTCAAAAGAATCATCGTCACCGGCGATCTGATGCTACCGGGCCGTGAAGAGAACGGCATTGTCATCATGAACATCCTAGACTTCCTGCTAAATGAAGATAGTCTAGATAGAGAGATGTCATAACTAAACTATTAGCTTAGTAGTAGAGATATCACTCTATCAGGTCTAACAAAACCCGGTATCTACTGACAATTTCGGTGGCAAGTCACCTAAATTGTCAGTAGGATGTCGTCTTTCGCTCAGTCTCGCTTGAGCATCACCGTGAAGGCGTCGGCGGGGATGTCAACCTTCCCAAAGCGCTTCATCCGCTTCTTACCTCGCCGTTGCTTGTCAAGCAGCTTGGCTCGTCTGTCGGGATCTCCGGTATGGATCTTGACCGTGACATCCTTACGATAAGATGATAAATCTTCTCGAGCGATGAACTTACCGCCAATGCCCGCCTGCAAGCTGACGGCAAACTGTTGTCGAGGAATTACCTCCTTTAATTTGCGAACTACTTCTCGTCCTAGCTTCGCCGACTCGGAGCGATGACACATCAGACTGAGCGCCGACACCAGTTCACCGGCTACGTAGAAATCAACCCGCACCAGATCACCTTCTCGGTAGCCAATCAGGTCGTAGTTATATGTCCCATAGCCCGAGGTCAAGCTCTTGAGCTGGTCGTAAAAGTCAGTCAGCAGGTTTACCATCGGCGCTTCGAAATCAATCACCGCTCGCTCACCGATGTAGCTAATACTCTTCTGTAGCCCTCGCTTCTTGACGATCAGTTGGATGACCGAGCCAACGTAATCAACCGGCACTACTATCTCACCACCGATCCATGGCTCAGCGATACTAATTATCTTACTCCGATCAGGTAGCTCGTCGGCCGACTCAATGGTTAGCACCGTGCCGTCGGTTAGCTTAACCTGATAGCTGGTCGAGGGATTGGTGACGATGAGTTCTAGCCCATACTCCCGCTCTAGCCTCTCTCGTACGATATCCATATGAAGTAGCCCTAAAAAACCAAGCCTTAAGCCAAAGCCCAGTACCGGCGAATTCTCGGGCGTGTAGTGTAAAACGCTATCGCTCAAACTCAGCTTCTCGACCGCTTCCTTCAGAGCATCGTAGTATTCATTAGAAGTAGGGAAAAAGCCGGCATAGACGAACGGCTTGACCTCCCGATAGCCCGGCAGGGGCTTAATCTTGGTCGAGTCCGACTCGCCCGACCCGACCGTTACCGTGTCACCAACCCGAGCCTCCCGAGTCGTCTTGAGGTTGGTCACGATATAGCCGATCTGACCGGTCGCCAGAGCCGAATCAGCCGTCATGCCTGGCGCCAGGTGTCCTACTTCCAGTGCTAATGCCTTCGCACCGGTCGCCATCATCCGGATAGAAGCACCTTTAGCCAGCTGCCCATCAACCAGCCGCACATACAGTACGACACCCCGATAATCGTCGTAGTAGCTGTCAAAGATTAGTGCTCTAGTCGGCGCCACTTGGTCGCCCTGCGGTGCCGGAATACGCTTGATGATCGCCTCTAACACCTGGTCAATATTCTGCCCCGTCTTAGCACTGACTTTGATGATATCCGCCTCTTCGCAGCCTAGCAAGCTGATGAGCTGAGCGCTGACTTTGGCCGTATCTGAAGCCGGCAAATCAATCTTATTAAGCACCGGGATGATAGTCAGGTTAGCCTCCATCGCTAAGTAGACATTTGTCAGAGTCTGAGCCTGGATGCCCTGAGTAGCATCAACCACCAACACTGCCCCTTCGCAAGCCTCTAGCGAGCGTGACACCTCATAAGAGAAATCAACATGCCCCGGCGTATCAATTAGATTAAGGTCATAACCACGGTAGCGCATCCTAACCGGTGATAGTTTGATGGTGATACCCTTCTCCCGCTCCAGCTCCATTGAGTCAAGCAGCTGTTGCTTCATAGCCCGCTTCTCCACTGTACCGGTTAACTCCATCATCCGGTCAGCCAGGGTCGATTTGCCATGATCGATATGAGCAATGATGCAAAAGTTGCGCAAGTTCGCCAGACTACTCATTTATCTTTACCCAGCATGAAGCGCCCGCTCACTATCCGACCTAGCTTAGCGATGATCGGCTCCGCCTCTTCAATCCTTAGCAGTCGAGATACGCCAAGATAAACCAGGATGCTGACCGTCCCGATAACAGCTAGTGGGACCAATACCATGATCATATTCTGATTCTCAAACTTCAGGTTGATCCGCTGTACCATCAGGTAAGTAACGACCGACATCACACCACAAGCAATCAGCATCCGACTGATCTTATGCCAGAACTCACTATCGAATAGGTTCGGCACCCGACGCAAGATTAGTACCGTTAGGCTGGTCAGCTCCAAAAGCGCCCAGATCACTTGTGCCCAAGCGATACCTCCCGCTCCCATATGCCAGCCGAAGACCAGCCAAATCTCCAGCCCGACCGAGACCGCCAAGGTCACCAGTGATACTAGTAAAGGTGTCTTAGTGTCTTGGAAGGCATAGAAGCTCCGCGACATAATGTGAAAGACCGATCTAAGAAAGATAGCTAAGCAAAAGATACCTAAGAGCATGGCGATAGTTCCGTTACCACCCCGGTCAATGATAGAGACAATGTAGCCCCGACAGAAAAACATCAGCATGGCAATCGGTAGACTAAACCAGATGATCATCCGCATCGCCGAACGAAGCTCCTTAGCAAATAAGTCTCGACGACCCTCGCCGATTCGCTCAGTCAGCTGAGGAAAAGCAGCCGTAGCAATCGCCACCCCCACCAAGTTAATCGGCATATTATAGAGTGTGCTTGCCTGCTGATAAGCCCGGATCGTCCCGTCCGCCATCCGACTAGCCAGGTTAGTGTCAATAATCGAGCTGACATAGTCAAGCCCCTGATCAGCCGAGCGGGCTGGCAACAAGGTCAGGATCTTGCGAAAGCCCCGATTGCGCCAGTAAATCTTAAACCGATAGTCAAAGCCTAGTCCGAGTAGCCCCAGACTGGATACAATTAACTGAAGTACCGCCCCCAGTACCACTCCTAGTGCCACACCCATGATCCCGCCACCAAAGATCTGATGACCGAATAGGTTGATCCCACCGGTAAACCAAATCGCCCCGATAATAATGCCTAAGTTATACATAGTTGGAGCTAGGGCGTTAAAGACGAACCGTCCGACCGCCTGCTGCACCGAAGAGATGACCGTCGCCACAGCGAACAGGAAGGGGTTAATGGCGATCACCCGCATCATACTGATAGCCAGCTCTTGACCCGACTCCGACAGTCCCGGCCCGACGACATATCTAACTAAGATCGGGGCGAATATCATGATTAGTACCGAGGTCGCCATGGTGACCAGCGCTAAGAAGTTAATCAGGCTGGTACTCATCTGCCAAGCACTCTCCCGATTGTTCTTAGCCAGACGAGAGTTAAAGACCGGGATAAAGGTCACTGCCAGCGCCCCGCTGACTAAGAGTAGGTACATGAAGTCGGGAATAGTAAAGGCCACCGTATAGGCATCTATCCCCACCTTGTAGGTGTCAAGATACATCGAATTAAGCAAACGATCTCGATAGATCCCTAGTAAAGCTGAGACCAAAGTCGAGCTGGACAAGATGACCGCCGCCAAGCGAACACTCATCTTCTGATTAGCTCGAGCGATAGCCACCAGTGCCCGATTGCGTCGACGTTGACGCTGGATTTTGTTACGGTCGGCGACTAGCTTATCTCCGCTCAGAAATAACATGTCGCCCCTCTTAGTATAGCTTCGCCGTTTCCGGTAGGACCATACCGTCTAAGATTGCCGCTACTTCATCAGCATCAAGTGTCTCATGCTCTAAGAGAGCATCTTTCAGCTTTTCTAGTAGAGCTCGATTCGTCTTGATGATATCCCGGGCTCGTCTAGTTGCCTCTTCGATCAGATCACGAATTTCCTGATCAATCTCCTCGGCGGTTTTATCCGAGTAGGGCTTCTCCCTGGTAATCCGATCCATCATGAGCCCGCCCTCATCTTCGTGGAAAGATTGGTCACTCAGTCGCTTACCCATACCCTGCTCGATCACCATATCCCGGGCAATCGCCGTAGCATGGCGCAAATCTGAGCTGGCACCACTAGTGACATGATCCCGACCGTAGATAACCTCCTCGGCGATCCGACCACCCATCGCCCGTGCCAACTCGTCTTTATACTCTGACATGCTGGTATAGGGTCGATCATGCTCAGGAATCGTCCAAGTGACACCACCGGTAGCACCCCTAGGAATGATGGTCACCTTATGGACATTATCGCTGTCCGGTAGTACCTGCGCTACTAGAGCATGCCCACCTTCATGATAGGCCGTCATGATCTTGTCCTTCTCACGCATGATATTACTGCGCCTCTCCGGACCGATCGCCACTTTCTCCAATGCTTCAGTGACATCAGAATTATCTATCTCTTTCTTGTCCAAGCGAGCTGCCCGAATAGCCGCTTCGTTAGCAATATTAGCTAGGTCTGCTCCCGACATACCGGCCGTCTTGGCTGCTAGGGCGTTTAAGTCGACATCAGCGTTAGTCGGCTTCTCTCTGAAGTGTACTTTCAGGATAGCTAAGCGGTCCTGACGCTCCGGCAAGGTGATATTTACCCGTCTATCAAACCGACCCGGGCGTAGTAAAGCCGGATCCAGTACGTCAGCCCGGTTAGTTGCCGCTAGAACGATGACATTTTGATCTTTCTCAAAGCCGTCCATCTCCACCAAGATTTGGTTTAAGGTCTGCTCCCGCTCATCATGACCACCGCCCATACCACTACCACGACGACGACCTACAGCATCAATCTCGTCGATAAAGATGATACACGGCGCATTCTTCTTCGCCTTGTCGAAGAGATCACGCACCCGACTCGCCCCGACACCGACAAACATCTCGACAAACTCTGAGCCGGAGATGCTAAAGAAGGGTACGCCTGCTTCGCCGGCCACCGCTCGAGCCATCATCGTCTTACCCGTCCCCGGTGGGCCAACCAGTAAAACTCCTTTAGGAATCTTGGCGCCGAGACCGAGGAACTTCCTGGGGTGACGCAAGAAATCGACCACCTCGGCTAAGTCTTGCTTAGCATTGTCATTACCGGCAATCTCGGAAAACTTGGTCTTGGTGCGGTCCATACCGTAGAGCTTCGCCTTACTTTTACCAAAGCTAAGCGACTGATTATTCTGCGCCCCGGCCTGGCGCATCATCCAGGCAAACAGCAGGAGCATTAGTAGGACAGGCACGACTATCGAAGCAATATTCCAGATAATGTCACTGGTGTTATCCGGCGGGACGACCACATACTTGGTCTTACTGAGCTTTAATCCCTGCTCAGATGCACTTGCCCCCGAAGGAATCCGAGATACCTTAGAGGGTGACTGTTCTGCCTGACCCTGACTGTTCTTCATGTAGACTGACAAATTCGACCCTGATTCGACAATCTTAGCGACCTTACCCTGATTAACTTGATTCACCAACTCGGAGAAAGATATCTCAGCTGACTGTCCCTCTCGCTTGATCAGACCAAAGATTGCCACAGCAAAGATAATCAAAACAGCGTAGAAAACCAAGTTCTTCGGGCTATGACCCGACTTGTTGCGATTCGACGAGGCAGGGCGCCTCGGCGGAGTATTGTTATCTGGTTTCATGCTGTATATTCTAGCATATTACTGAGTAGACTACTCTTCTCGCATATCACGGATCGGGCTACGGCGGACATTACGGATCAGGGGCAAGACGGCACTAAGGAGACCAGTGGCCAAGCAGATGATAGCGATCAACCCTAACTGATGCCAATCGTAACCGACCAGACTGATCCGTTTGGCCGAGCTCAGCTCATTAAAGCCATATCGCGCCTGGGCAGTTAAACCGGACGATAGCTGTCTGTCCAGCAGATGCGCTCCGATGACACCCAGCCCGAAGGCACAAAGAGTGATAAAGAGCGACAAAAGGATGGCATAAACGATGTAGATGCCGGCGATATCTATCCGCTTAAAGCCGATCGCTCGGAAGATCGCCGTTTCGTGACGACCGTCGACTATCGTCCGACCGACTGTGATCCACATGATAACGACCGCCAGCACGATCACCGCCAACATAGCGTAATGTAGCCATATCCGAACTTGCTTCTGAATATCGTCGATCGCCGAACTATTACTAAAGACGAGATCCGCCATATATAGTCTCCCGCTCGGCTTGCAAGTGCCGTCATACTGCGTCCTACAGCTCTGCTCATCAATAAACTTCTGAGCTTCTTTCGCCGTAGCGAACTCGACGAAGTACAGCACATTATCTTCATTACCAAATGTGTAAGTTGGCGTGTAGCTAAATATACCGGCATAGGCATACTTATTCGGGAGCCGGTCATAGAGCGACTGCGGTATGACCTGCCCGATACTATCCACCCGCAGTAGATCATTAACTATATCCTTAAAGCTCCGTGAACGCTCTTTCTTGCCAGGCTGGCTGAGATCCGTCACGCTATCGTTCATCGCCGGAGATACACCAACCACCTTAAAGGTCACCATAGCACTGATCGGCTCGGTATTTTTGCCGAATCTAACATCAAATATCTTCTGATTAGTATCCTGTTTCTTCTCCTCAGCCGTCCGAGTATCTCGGATAGTGATGGCGTTCTGACACTTAGTTGCATCAGGTAAAGCGTAGACCAGAGAAGGCATTTGGTAGTCCTTCTTGCCTTTATTAGCATTGATCTCCCGTCGCTGCCGGATAGCTTGTTGGATCTGTGCCTGCGATACGTCATTACGGTAACACATCTGAAAAGTTAGGTCTTTTGCCTTATCGTAGATGAGATGTAGCCGATCCAAGCGCTCCTTGGTCGAGGCGTTATCCGGTAGCTTGCCCAAGCCCAGTAAATACTCGACCACATCCCGAGGTAATATGATCGGTAAGCTCTGACCGTCCGGCTGCCAGCCGGCATTATGTGGCAAGATAAACGAGCTGACCAGGCTGTCCGGAGCTGTTATCAGACGACCATCACTAAGTGGCGACCCGATGTCATTTGCGTTCTTCACCGCATCTTTGGAAGTATCGTGAAAAGCTTCTCTACCGTCTTTCAGAGGTAACAAAGATGACCCTGTCACTGGTGTGTAGTACAGCTCTTTATATATGCCGATGCTATGATATTTGCCAGCACTCTTCCTAAGTGTTGTCTCGTCGATAACCGGCTGGCCGCTAAACTTCTCCTTGAGAAGTCGGTAAATGATGCCGTTAGAATCGCTCGGCTTGAGCATCTCACTGTTATCATCAAGACGTAAATACGGCGGATCGTCACTTTCCTGCAAATAGTCTATACCCAGTCGCTTCGCTTCCACTGTCTTAGCTTTGACCAGCTGTTGATACCGTTTCTTCGCCTCGGCTATCAGGGTAGGGTCTTTAGAAGTTATAGCACCGGCATTACTATCAAACGCTTTAGTAACGCTAACAATGTAGCGTCCGGTCAGCCCGTTCCGCTTAAAGCTATCTACTCCTCGAAATACACCGTTAGTCACCAAAGACCCCATGACCAAAACACCGAACAGCATGCTGGTAAGCAGTATCGTGATAATCGTCCTAATCTTCCGAGTATGAAGCTTGGTCAGAGAGAGCAGAGCAATGTCGCTAAGCTTGATCATACGATAGCTCCGTCTTTTACCGTGACTACCCGATCCGCTATCATCGCTACCTCTCGACTATGCGTCACTACCACCACAGTCGTACCCCACTCATCACAGATCTGCCGAAATAGAGCAATGATGCCTCGGCTATTCTGTGAGTCGAGATTGCCGGTCGGCTCATCAGCCAGCAAGATCGGTGGCTTATTGAATAGTGCTCGGGCAATCGCCACTCGTTGGATCTGTCCACCTGATAGCTGGCGAGGATAATAGTCCAGCCGATCAGCCAATCCGACTTGCTCAGCCAGCTGATCAGTCCGAGCTCGCCTGATGTCCCGCTTCATCCGACCGGGCATCGCTGCCACCTCGATGTTTCGGCGCAGAGTCAAGAACGGTTGGAGATAAAAAGACTGGAAGACGAAGCCGATCGTCCGGTTGCGAAATTGCGACAGCTTGCCATCACTCAACCCGGTGACCTCCACTCCATTAACGACAATCGAACCGCTAGTCGGTTTGTCCAGCCCTCCCAGTAGTTGCAGTAGAGTGCTCTTACCGCTACCGCTCTCGCCTATGATCGCCACGAATTCACCTCGGTTAATCGATAGCGAAACATTATTCGTCGCCAGCAGGTCATGTCCGCCCACTCGGTAGCGTTTAGTCAGCGACTTAGTGCTGATCATAACCCCACCTTCATCAGCCGACATGTCCATTATTTTCGTTCCCATCCTTACTATTAAACATAAGCTTAGTCGAAATGTCTGCTGTCGTCAATGCAGGCATCCCACCCCGAACTTTACTTAATCACTAAGTAGCCAGTTGATAGCGTTAATCTGCCTCACGCCACGCCGAGAAACTTCTTCCGGATCAAGTGTAATGAGGATCTTGGGATTATGATCCGGGATCTTATCAAAAGGTGTCAGCTCACGCTCCAGTACCGTCTCGTCTCGCACTGTATAAGCAACCTGATAATACGTCAGGTAGCCTTTATTATCACGAGCAACGAAATCCACCTCTCTTTCGCCGATCTTACCGACCCATATTTCATTGCCTCGTCGCCTCAATTCTAAGTAGATAACATTTTCCAATAAATGACCGGCATCTTGACCGACTTCTTTACCAAGTAGTAAGTTGCGAAAACCAAGGTCGACAGTGTAGTACTTCTCCTGTGTTGTCAGGTTCTGCTTACCCTTAATGTCAAACCGCTCAGCTTTATAAAGAACGAAACTATCACAAAGCGACTTCAGATATGTGTTAACCGTACGAGAGTCCACTGCTTTATTTTCATTAGCAAGAGTCCTAGCAATACTATTTGGCGACAAGCTCGAACCGATCGAATCCATCACATAATTGATCACGCCTTCAAAGCTACGCTCAGCATAGATCTGCTTGCGTGGAAGCATGTCTTTTACCAGGATACTTTGATAGACTCCTCTCAGATAATTTGGAACTAGCGTCGGATTCTGATGCATCAGCTCAGTGGCTTGGGGAAAGGCTGAGTAACGCATGAAATGCTCAAACTTTATACTATTATCGACAGGGGTGGTATAAGTCTGAGTGAACTCTTTGAACGAAAAAGGTAGGATATTTATTTCATAAGCCCGACCGGTAAGAAGAGTCGCCAGCTCGGAGCTAAGTAAATAGGCGTTTGAACCGGTAACGTACAGATCAATATTCTCGTTGATATATAGTCCATCAAGTAGCTTTTCAAACTCCGGAACGTTCTGAACTTCATCAAGAAATATGTAATTCGGCTTATCTTTAATCAGTTTACTATCTATCAGATCATAGATCTCTCGCCAATCAGCCATCTCGTTATACTTCGGATCTTCGAAATTATAAGCTTGGGTTTGTTCTCTGGCTACTCTACCGATAATCTCCTCCCTAAAGAGTTGCATTAGGGTTGATTTACCGGCACGGCGAACACCTGTAATCACTTTGATGAAATGCTTGTCCTTCAACTCTCGCAGAGTTCTGAGATACTCGGCTCGTTCGATATATTTCACAACACTTATATTGTAACATCAAAAATGCGAAAACTTGGTAAAAATGAGAAGTTTTCGCATTTTCCTCTGGTAAATATAGTCACATTTCCGGGTAAAAATAGACCCGACGCACATCCAGTCGGACATTGAGTCGCTTCCAACTCAGCTGTTTGCTTGGCTTACCCACCTTGATAAAGAGTAATAATTGACCGAGCTGCGGGCGGGTGAGCCACCCCTTCGTCAATCGGCGAAGTATCTCTATGGCGACATCCGCCGGGAGCATGATCAAGTCATAACGATACATCACCGGTCGGTTATCAACACAGCCCACTCTTTGTTCAATGTATCGTGTGACTTCGTAGTCAATCTCAACCCTCAGTCGACGTTGTCCATGACACAATGCCAGCATCTTATTTCGCTCGGTCAGCAACCGACCGATCACCTGGGCACGTAGACGATTACGCCAGTAGTCCGGGCTGTCGTTAGTCTTGTCTTCTCGCCAGTCCAGGTCGTGTTCTAGAGCATATCTGACGACATCCGCCTTAGTCATATCTATCAACGGCCTGATGACATCTGCTCTACTCATCGGCGCCAGCCCTCGCCAACCGGTACCCCTGATCAAGTTCATCACGATAGTCTCAAGCAGGTCATCTTGGTGATGAGCAGTCACTATGTACGCCTCTTCTCCTCCATTTTCAGACTCTTTTTTAGCCGCCTGACAGAGGAAACCGTAGCGAGCTTGACGGGCTACCTCTTCGCCGGTATGAGGAGGCAACTCACCCCGGCCTGGTATCAGTTTTACACCATACTGTCGACATTTATCTCGCACGAAGTCAGCATCGGCGTGCGATTCTTCGCCCCTGATACCGTGATCATAGTGAGCCACCACGAAATCGCCCATCCAGCCGGCTCCGGCGAAGTGCCTATCTCGAAACCCTCCAGCGTTTGTCGCCACCATGTCCAGCAGCACCATCGAGTCGACTCCGCCCGACACAGCTAGGAGATACTTAGTCATAGCTGTATTTTACTATATTGCATTATCGATACTACATGGTCTAGCACTTGACAATATAGCTTATGTTTGCTATTATCTTGGCAGTTGCAACAAATAAACAATCTAATAAAAGGACATCCGATGAAGAAAATGAATCAACCAAACATTCCCAATCAAACAGGGAGCTATAGCTGGAATCGACAGCGCAGTAGCGCCGAGCTAACCAGCTTTATTCAGAAGAAGTTAGCTCAGCTCGCCACCGTCGAGCTGGTAGATTGATATCACAGACGATAGGTAAGATAAGATAAAAGCCCTCCACTAGGAGGGCTAAATTATTCCTTGGTGGCGGGGGTTGGATTTGAACCAACGACCTCTTGGTTATGAGCCAAGCGAGCTGACCAGACTGCTCCACCCCGCGATCAATTGTATAGTCCACTTGGTAGCACCGACTGGGCTCGAACCAGTGACCTCGGGCTTATGAGTCCCACGCTCTGACCAGCTGAGCTACGGTGCCGGACAAATACGTTAAGTAGTATATCAGATATCTGTAATATGGCAAACTGAGCACAGGTTGTGTATAATCTTATTAGCCTGCGCAAAAATGACGCAGTTCGCACCTAAGGAGTTGTGATTAGAATGTCAGAGCCTACAAGTGGAGATTCCGGTTGGGGACAGTTCGGCGATAGGTCGTGCTATTGGGAGTCCCGTATGGACGGCAGTGGAAAAACCGATATATTCCCAGGCGGTATGCCAAAGTCCGGACATGATGACTCGCCACACGAGCACGTCGTTATTGATAATGATGGCTGTGTCCTATTTTGGCGAGCAGAGGACGGAGAAATCCTAGTAGACGGAGGAAAAGACAGGTAGTCACAATCAACGGTTTATAACTTCCGTTCAAAAAGCTATTTCACAGTACTCGTTTATACATTAGTTACATTAATCAGCGCAATGGAATATCTTGACGTCATTAAGAAGTATCTCCCCGGCACGATTAACGTCGTCAAACTCAACTCGTTTTCTTATGATCAACTTAATTTCGCCCTGCTTAGGATTTATAATGACTCTAAGCATCCCACCGAGGCTGTGTTATTCGACGGCGGAATAGCCGAGCCGTACACCGCTGACGACATTATCATGAGATTGACTGATGGACGAGACAGTACCGGCTGGTTTCGCTTAGACGGCGCCGGTACAACCGATCAAATGATAGCCGACGACACTAGATACATCAGCCCCGATGGCTGGATCTACTTCTTAGCCTGTATTAATCATCCACCTTCTATCGGTACTTCATCCAGCTCGACAGCAATTCCGCCTAGTTAGATTAGCAAGCATTATTTCTAAACTTCATCATAAAATACTTCAACTATTAATATATGGTACTCCAGTATCCCACAGCCTAGCTATCCCTCCAGTAGCCAGTCGGCGATATCGACGATACGGATACCCTCATACTGCATTTCCGACTGCCTCGTGCCGGCAATAAGCAACTTCTGATAGCCGCCGGGGATATTGATAAGAGGAGCAACCTCACGCTCCATAGTTTCCCGCTCAATAATCAAGTAAGAGACTTGGATATACAGCTTTTCGCCGTCCTTAATTGCCACAAAATCAATCTCACTATCTCGCATCGCTCCGACATATACCTCATAGCCCCTACGCATCAACTCGATAGCTACGATATTCTCATATGTATCACCGAAGTTAGCTACTTTTGTCCCCAGTTTCGCATAGCGAAAAGCGTGGTCTGAAAGATAATATTTATCGGTAGAGGTAAGATATCGTTTACCCTTGATATCATAACGTCGCACCTTATAGAAAGCATAAGCCTCGCAAAGGTACTTCACATACTCAGCAATCGTCTTATTCGATGCCTCAATCTTACTAGAGATCAGAGTGTTGGTGATATTGCGAGTAGAGGTTGGCTTAGAAGCATTATCCATCAGGAAGTCAGACAGCCTATCCATGACTGCGACATTCTTCACTCCGTGTTTTTCTTCAATATCACGCACGATCAGCGTATCGTAAGTCTCACGTAGATAGCCGTATTTATCTTCAAGAGTCCGATACTCATAAGAGCCCGACATCCCACCTTCCCGAACATATTTGTCAAAGGCTTCATATCTGTCTTGATAATTAAAGTATCTCATGAACTCGGCGAAAGAAAATGGGTAAACCTCTATAGTGTACGTTCGTCCCACAAAGAGCGTCGCCAGGTCACTTCCGGCGAGAAAGGCGTTAGAGCCCGTGATATAGATATCATATTTACGGGAAGCATGAAGGCTGTTTAGCGCCAGTTCAAAGCCCTTACACATCTGTACTTCGTCGATAAAAAGAAAGTTTCTCTTATTATTGACATAGTGTTTCTCTACATAATCATTCAGGGCGTGATACTCACGCAATTCTTCGTATTTCAGAGAAGAAAGGTCAAAGCTGATGATGCTAGCATCTTTGACATTTTCTATCACGTACTTTTTGAAGTCGTCCAGAAGGAATGATTTGCCGCTCCGCCTCACCCCGGTAATAACCTTGATATCCTCTGTACCTATCGTACGGATAATATCGTCAAGATATTTACGCCTAATCCTTACCATGGTTCATCCTTTACTCCATTATAGCACTCATTACACAAAAATGCATTTTTGCAATAATGTGCAACGAGGAAATCACTACGCTATTTAGCGTACTCGATCGCCCTGGTCTCTCGGATAACGTTAACCTTAATCGTACCCGGGTACTGCATGGTCGATTCAATCTTGTTGGCAATATCTCGAGCCAGTTTGACCGACGACAGATCATCAATCTTCTCAGGGCTGACCATCACTCTGATCTCCCGCCCCGCTGAGATAGCGTAAGCCTTGTCAATGCCGTCAAATGACGTAGCGATGTTCTCCAGATCTTTCATCCGCTCGGCAAAGTTCTCCGAGCTGACATTACGAGCCCCTGGCCTGGCACCCGACATAGCATCACAGACCCGAACGATAATTGCCTCTGGCGTGGTCGCCTCGATATCGTCATGGTGTGCCTCTATAGCATGAGCGATCCGCTCGTCCATACCGTATTTACGAGCCAGCGCTGCCCCGATGTGATGATGCTTACCCTCTATCCGGTGGGTTACCGCCTTACCTACATCATGGAGCAAAGCAGCCGTCTTACTAATGCGCACATCAGCGCCGATCTCTTCGGCGATCATCCCGGCCAGCTGAGCCATCTCGATGGAGTGCTTGAGAACATTCTGCCCATAGCTGGTACGAAACTTCAGCTCGCCCAGTAAATGCACCATCTCTGTCGGGATACCAACTACACCGGCTTCCCGAGCAGCATCCTCGCCGGCTCGCTGAACTTCTTTATCAATCTGGCGCTCCGCCTTGGCTACCACTTCCTCAATCCGAGCCGGGTGAATCCGACCGTCTTTCATCAGCATCTCTAGCGACAGGCGAGCAATCTGGCGCCGCACCGGGTCAAATGAGCTGAGCACCACCATGCCCGGTGTATCGTCGACCAAGATATCCACCCCTGTAGCTCGTTGTAGAGCCTGAATATTACGCCCCTCTTTACCGATGATGCGCCCCTTCATTTCATCATCGGGTAGCTCAATCGCCGTGATAGTCCGCTCAGCTGTTACATCAGAAGCAAGGCGCTCCATCGCCGTCACGATGATCATCTCAGCCCGCTGTTCGGCATCGTTCTCAGCATCTCGCTGTAGCTTATCGACCAGCTCGACTAGGTCACCTTTAGTCTCTTTCTCAGTCGCCTTCATCAGTTTCTCGGCTGCCTGTTTCTTGGTCAGCCCGGCGATCTTCTCCAGCTTGGAATGAGCCTGCTCTTTGATCTGGATGATCTCACCCTTCAAGTCCTCTATCTCCTGCTCACTCTGACGTAGCTTCTCAGACCTGGTGTCCAGCTCACTAATCTTATTGATCAATGAGTGCTCTCGCTCTGCCACCTTGTCTTCAGCTTTCTTCACCTCACGACGAATATCGTCAGCTTCTTTCTTGGCTGAACGACTGGCATTGAGGATGATTTCACTAGCCTTGTTCTTAGCATCGGCGATCATCTGATCAACAGTCGTCTCCGCCTTAGCGTTACGAGACTTAGCGACAGCCAGGGCTACTCCGCCACCAATAGCAAACGCCACTAGGGCGATCAGTACATATATCATATTGCTTCCTTTCTGGTTCTAGCCAAGGCTAGAAATGTATATCAGATTTAATCACTTAGTTCATACGGTAAAAACAGTCTACCTACGTTAATTGTAGCATACATGGTCCGGCAGACCGGGTTCTCTCGCTGCTTAGATCAAATTAGTCAACGAATATTTTAGCTAAGGTAGGCTGATCGCTATTTATTTCTTTGCTGAAGTGATGTGCGGCCTCGCCCCATAAGTCGGCAGGACGATTTTGTCGTTATCACCTGCTTGCAAGCGCCTGACCCCACTATTTCGCCATTCATCCCCGGTAGTACCTACTATGTTAATCTGCTGGGCATAGGCGATGGCATTAGCTACAGCAGCTCCGATCCGTAGCCCGGTAAAAGATCCCGGCCCCTTAAAGACAATTATTCCTTTTAGTTCCTCATATTTACCACCGAGCAAAGCGTCTATCTCACCCGGCAGATCCCGAGCCAGCTCCCGATCAGCCAGCCAGATCTTTTGCTTCGCTATTTCACCATCGCTAGTCAGTAGATACAACTCCACTTCGGCTTGGTCGGTCTTTAGTGCCAGATACATGGTCATATTTTACCACGAGGTCATGCTATAATTTAGTTAATTACTAGAGGAGGATAGATGGCGAAGAAGGAAAGTAAGACGATGGCAAAGAAATCAGCCGACGATAGCGGTAGGAAGGAAGCGCTGGATCTAGCCGTTAGTCAGATTAGCAAGCAATTCGGCGATGGCTCAATCATGAAGCTGGGTGACGCCTATAAGATTAATGTCGAGACCTCGCCATCAGGTACTCTGTCGCTAGACTTAGCCCTAGGCGGTGGCTACCCCAGAGGGCGCATTATCGAGATATATGGTCCTGAGTCGTCCGGCAAAACTACCCTAGCCCTGCATGCCGTGGCTGAGATTCAGAAAGCCGGTGGTACCGCCGCTTTCATCGACGCTGAGCATGCTCTTGACCCACAATACGCCGGTCGCCTGGGTGTCAATATTAACGACCTACTAGTCAGCCAACCCGACAATGGCGAACAAGCTCTGGAGATAGTCGAGACTTTGGTTCGTTCCAACGCCGTCGATGTGATAGTGCTGGATAGCGTCGCCGCTCTAGTACCTCAGGCGGAAATTGACGGCGATATGGGTGATAGCCTGCCCGGACTCCAGGCTCGATTAATGTCACAAGCTCTACGCAAGTTAACCGGCATCATCAATAAGAGTAAGGCAACGGTCATCTTCATCAACCAGATTCGGATGAAGATCGGCGTCATGTTTGGCAATCCCGAGACAACCACCGGTGGTAACGCCCTCAAGTTCTACGCCTCACAACGCCTCGATATTCGTCGGATCGGCCAGATCAAGCAGGGCGACGACGTGATCGGCAACCGAGTCAGGGTTAAGATCGTCAAAAATAAGATTGCCCCGCCATTTCGCCAGGCAGAGTTTGACATCATGTATAACGAAGGCATTTCTACCACCGGTGATGTTTTAGACTTGGCAGTCATGCACGATATCGTTCAGAAGTCAGGTGCTTTTTATAAATATAATGACGAGACGATTGGGCAAGGTCGTGAAGCAGCTAAAAAATACCTCAAAGACAACCCTGATAAATTAGCCGAGATTGACGGCAAAGTTCGCCAGTCAGTCGCCGACAAAGAGAGTCTCTAAGCTTACCTGACCTATGCGCATCACCAAGGTCGCCCCAGCTGCCAGAACTGCCGGTCGCTATAATATCTTTGTTGACGGTCATTACAGCTTTAGCCTTGACGAGTTCCAGTTAGTCCAACATAGCCTCCATAGCGGACAAGAGATCGACGAGACTAAGCTAGCTGAGCTCCAAGCCGAGTCAGATTTTGGTAAGAATTACATCAGGGCGGTCGATCTGATCAGTCGACGACTTCGCTCTGAACGTGAGATCCGAGATTACGCCAGGCGCAAGCAGTGGAGCCGGGATAATACTGAGCGGGTCATCGCTCGTCTGTATGATAGAGGCTACCTGAACGATCTAGTATTCACTAAAGCTTTCACTCGGTCTCGTCAGTCTGCTCAGAAATATTCCCGCCGCCGAATTGAGCGAGATCTGGTCAATAAAGGTATCAGTCACCGGATTATTCAGCAAGTCTTAGATGGGGAAGCCGGCATGGTTGACGATAACGATGCCCTGACTAATCTGGTCGCTAAGAAGTATCATCGCTATGATGATATCAACAAGCTCAAAGCTTATCTAGCCAGAGCCGGCTTCAGATACGACGACATCAACAGAGCAATTGAACAGTACCGCAGTAATCATGATAGCTAATTAAACAAACAAATCACCTATCATATATCTTATTGTCACAGCGAATATTAATTCTAACGCCACCGCCCCTCGCCACAACCTTGCAGTGTCCACCAACCGGATAGGTAAATTTCGGATCAGTGTGACCAAAATCAAGGCCTGCAACTACCGGAATATTTGGACTAATATTCTTAGAAAGAATGACGTTACTAATCATGTCTTCGGTCACTTGGGATTCTATCTGAAAACGACCGATCAGAATCGCTCTCACTTGACGGAAAAATGGCTGCTGCATCAACGTCTGTAAGTGACGCTCGAATGTCTCAACCATAGAATCATAACTATCATCCTCAATACACAGGACAACATCGCCAGTAACTTTCGGAAAATAGCTAGTACCATTCAACAAATTGAGACTGCATAAGTTACCACCAAGCACCGTGCCACTGGCTATGCCCGGCTGAATGACGTTAACACCGCTGTTTAGCTGACCACTGCGAAGTGATTTTTCATCGTAATCCCATGGCAAGTCGTACCACGCTTTTGCTGGATGAATAGTATATTCTGATGGTTTATCGACAAATAAACACTGCTGAAAATATTTCACCGAATAGTCACTCTCCGGCAACAGGCCGAAACAATAAAAATTCGGCATAGCATAAGTTATCAAGCCAGTCTTTGCTAAAATTGCATGATTAAGAACAGTAATGTCAGAAAATCCGCCAAAAATTTTGGGGTTAGCTTTGATAATTTGCCAGTTAATCTTATCAAGTAACTGATTTGAATTAAATCCGCCGATGGCAGCCAGAACGCACTTCACGTTACTGTCAATAAACGCTTTGTGCAGATCTTCAACTTTTTCGTCATCTGTCGGGCAACCCCGTTGACCCCGAGAAAAAGCATTTTTACTAAACGTAATTTTTAGCCCAAGCGATTCTAGTACACCTTTAGCTCGTCGTAAAACTTCTCCGTCAATATCACTTGCTGAGCGTGCCGGTGCAATTACCCTCACCTCGTCACCCGGTTTTAATTTATCTGGTATCATACATTCCCCTTCTCTTAGACTTCATCAATTCAAAAAGCCTCCCGCAGGAGGCTAAATAGCAAAAATATACCTCCTGACTATATATGGGAGTGATGATGATGGAGTGAGAATAATTTCGTCATATGAGTTATTATATCAGATTCGCCCCGGTCGGATGTAAGTGGTGAGATTGACGGAATAGAAATGTTGATTCTCATTATAGCGATTTGCAATACACACGATACAGTCAGACCAAAACATCCGAACAACACTTAGCGAATCAGTAAATCTACCTCTAAGCTTCGCCGCCAGTCTTTACCGGCAAACTCTTCGCTTAGGCTATTCGTTATTTATCGTACCTTCACTTTCTGTTGTTTTAAAGTCTTCATCCATAAACTCATCAAGCGCCTTTATGATCAAATCAACAAACTTCGGTGTGTCTTTGGCAATGATCGCCGAGGAGGTGCTCAGCAACCTATCATCAGGAATATCGGTAAGCTTTGGTTGCTTATCGCCAAGGATCCTTTTTAGAATATCCCTCAGTCGCCTTGCTTCATCAGGCTGTCGGTCAAGACGTTTGTAACTAATAGCCGTGTAACCATCGATCGAAACCGTGAAAAAAGAGCGGTTGAATCGCCCGGGGAATACAGGACTAAATGTGCCATATATCTTAGCCGTGCCCCAGTTAAACGAAGCTCCTCGAGCTTCCGACCAATTCCAAAGCTTATATACTGCTTCTTTTTGTTCCGGGCTAACGAGTTGACGATTGTTGTCAACAACTTCAAAAAATTCCTCCTTACTCCATTTTCTTCGAGTAGGACTACCATGGCTGGTCGTAACTGTCTTTTTCACTTCTGCGCCATAGAGCTTCGGAATAACAATTTCAAACTGATCGTGTTTATAATACTCAAAATCAACAGCATAGATATCAAACTTACTATTCTGGTTTACGTAAACAATCAAATCCTTTAAACGATCGTCAAGCTTATCCATGAGGATGACAAATTTAATAATTCCATTCTCAAGGTTATGATGAATAGCATCGCTTGCTTGGGAAAAATCATCAAGTCCAAAGAATTCACAGAATGATTTTTCAAATGATTTACTAAACTGCTTAATTGTGTGAGAGTTCAATTTATCGATAAAAACATCAAAATCAGTCGAGTATCGCCACAACGATGCTCCGTAGTCAAGTGCCTGAGCTACCACCGTCCGTTTGTCCTGATTCTTAAATAATTTCGTCTCAATAACATAAATATTACCGCTTTCATCAAAGCCGAGAGCATCTATAGGACCGCTATTAGTCGGAAACTCACGGGCTGCGATAAATAGTTGAGCGTCCTGCTTAATATCGTAGATAGGCACAACATCAGGATTATCATATATGTATTTCTGTAGATCACTCTCAATCCTAAAATTAGATTCTTCAAGTCGTTTAGCGTTTTTATTATTTTTCGAAACTACGATAGTCATATAACCCTTTCTACATGTCTACTACAAAAAGATACCCCACCGGCTGTCTGAGCCCGGATAACTGTTGTAGGAGTATACTTGATTGTTTAGACCTATTATTTTATATACATTCTAACAAAAATAGCATGGATATTACTTGTGTACAGCACACCTCATAACTCTTATGCTAAAATATATCTAATATGCTAGTAGGGATTAATCATCTGATTGGAGCACCGGTGATGAGTCTGCAGACCGGGCAGTCCCTAGCCCGTCTCGATAACCCGATCATCAACCCCCGCAATCTACGGATCGTTGCCTTTTACGTCAGTGGTCCAAAAGTAGATTTCAAGCCGGCCGTAGTCTTCACCGACGATATCCGAGAGTTTGGCGAGATCGGCGCTATCGTTGATTCGTCGGACAATATCCTGTCGCCCGAGGGGATGGTGCGCCTGCTGGAAGTGATCAATTATAATTTTCTCCTCACAGGACTGCCCGTATCAGACGATCATCATCAGAAGATAGGCAAAGTAGATAGCTTTACCATCGACCCGGTTAATTTTATGATTCGTCAACTCTACGTCAAGCCGACCCTACTACAAAGGTTCTTGGTGGCTAATGTGGTGATTAACCGCCAGCAAATAATCAAGATTGAGCCAAAGCGAATTATCGTCAAGGCTCCCACAGTCCAGCAGAAACAAGCTTCGCCCGGCAGCGAGGGTTCACACTTCCTCGACCCCAAGCTGGACAATCCCTTCCGCAAGAAACCGACTCCCAGCCCAAACCAAGTCAGGTCGGATGATAACTAGCTAATCTCTGCTACAATATAGCCATGGATGAGATGATCGCTCATTATGTGCATAGCTTGATCAAGTGGTTTAATGATCTAAACTCGGTTCAGATCCTAGTGACAATCGTCGTCGCTTACCTACTATGTAAAGCAACTCGACCTCTGGCTCACACCATCATCAACCGCTTCGTTAAGGCACAGCGGTATGAAACAAATCTAAATAAGATTGAGCGACAAAAACGAGCTAAGACCCTAGCCGACCTCTTCTCTTTTATCATCAAGCTAATGATCATCCTGACAGCTATCTATACCGTCTTAACTGATATGGGGATCAACCTAGCGCCGGTCATCGCTTCAGCCGGAGTGATCGGCGTGGCACTCGGCTTTGGCGCTCAGGCAGTTGTCAAAGATATGCTAGCCGGATTCCTGATCGTACTGGAAAATCAGTACCGAGTTGACGATGTAGTGCGCCTGTCCGGGGTCGGCTTCCCTAGTATCCCGGTTGAAGGAACGGTTCGCTCTATCACCTTACGTAAGACTACCCTGAGAGATCGAGATGGTAATGTTCACATCGTCCCTAACGGCTCTATCACCGAGGTCATTAACCGTACCTTAGGCTACTCTAAGTTTCGCTTCACCTTCGCCGTTGATGTCGGTACTAATGTTGACGATATTATCAAAGTGATTAACCAGACAGGGGAGGACATGGCCCGTGATCGCACCTGGAGTAAAGCCATCGTCGACGCTCCGCATTACGACGAGTTCGGTACGATCGGCAAAGAAGGCATCAATGTGACTGTCAGCGGCACTACCATGCCCGGCTACCAGTGGAAGGTTAGTGCCGAGTTTCGCAAGCGTCTAGTCTCTAATCTGCAGAAGTCCGATATCTCGATCGCCGACCTTGAAGGATGATGAATATCGACCCCTCTCTAGAGCCTGACAACTATATCATCACTAGAAAGCGTAAGCTATATAAGTTCGCCTCTTTTGCCAGGCTAGCTAATTGCTATAGTGAGACCAAGTGGCAAGAAGCCAAGCAGTCTATCCTACATGACTCACTACCGGTCACCCTGGAAGTTGGTGCCGGTGATGGACTGTTTCTGACTAAGCTTGCCGAAGCCCATCCCGATCAACAATTCATTGCCCTAGACCGTAAAAGTGATCGGCTTTACCGGGGTGCCAAGCTAGCTAACGAGCTCAAACTAACTAACATCCTCTATCTCTGGTCAAATGCCGATAATCTCCGACGCCTCCTGCCCGATCAGCTGGTCCAAACAATCTGGCTAACCTTTCCTGACCCCTGGCCACAAGAATCAAATATCAAGCATCGCTTGACTAACCGGCGACACCTCCTCAGCTATCATCAGCTACTGGCACCTAATGGTCAACTCAAGCTGAAGACCGATAACGACAACTTATTTGACTGGTCGGTTCAGCAGTTCACTACGGAAAAGTGGCAAATTGACCGGATAAGTCACGATCTATACGGCGACAAAATAGCCGGTGACGCTACCGTCAAGACCACCTACGAAGAACGTTATCTAGCTGAAGGTAAGAAAATTAGCTACCTGGCCGTTAGTAAGATCTAACGACTACCGGTAGTAGCCGAGCCGGCACCATAAACGATAACGAAGTCTGACTTGGTATGATAACCGGCTAGCCCGCTCTGAACCGGCTCAACATTGTATTTATGTTTGAGTGCTTCGGCTGTCTTGACCATGGCACTATTCAGCTGATAAATCGTCACCGCCGGTGTAGCTAGAGTCGGTGCATTAGAGATTACCCCGACAGTATAGCCATCAGTCTTTAGCCCGGCTGCCTTACCGGCTGCCAAGCCTTCTTGTCCCGAGCCGTTTAGCACATCTATCACCGCACCCTCCCGTACTACCGGATTCTTGCTGAGATTCTTAGCGATATAAGCTTGGATCACCGAGTAGTCGAATACACCAGCTACCGGTACCTCGCCGACATAAGCTCCACCACTGGAGTAAGATTGGATTAGATCCTCACCACCATCTTGCCGCCCAACGAAGGGTAGCTGTTTGATCTCAGCTAGCTTAAGCTTCGAAGCGACGCCGATAAGTGTCTGAACATGGCTGGTGTCAAAGCTGGAGATCAGATTGTCACCCATACTGTTAATCAAGCCGTTCACTGAGGTGGGATTAAGGATCGTCCCCACCGCCAGAGCCTTCTGCTGTAAGGCGGCTAGGATCTTTTGTTGATTCTTTTCTCGATCATAGTTACTGCCGGCCAAGCCATAGTCACCCGGGTTGTGATTACGGGCTCGAGCCAGAGCTAGAGCTTTTTCACCGTCCAGGTGAGCAATCTCACCATTAGCAAAACGTAGCTTCGTCCCCGAGTCATAGATACCCCGTCGATCAGTACTCTCGATCTTGACATCCACTCCACCAACCGCATTAACTGACTGGACCAGCGCTGTCCAGTCGGCATGCATATAGTAATGAACGTTTAGTCCTAAGATCTCACTGACCTTACTCATCAGTGCCTGCGCCCCGGCTTTCTCATCCTTATTTTTAGTATAAGCACAGTAAAAGACCTCGTTCAGCTTGCCTGAGGTACGACCGAGAGCCGGGCATTTATACTTGACGTATAGGTCTCGGGGTAGGCTGATCATATAGGCGTTATTCTTGTCTTGGTCAATGGATACCAGCATGATCGAATCGGTTAGCATGGCTCCGTCCCAAGCGTTCTCACTCATCGAGTAGCCCGAGGTACCGAAGATCAGGATATTGGTTCGACCGTTTTTATCTTCCGCTAGGCGAGCTTTATTGGTAAAGATGGCTAGGGGATTACCCTTAAAGATCTTACCGCTGGCCAGCAGTGCTTTCACCCCTAAGTAACCGGCTATCCCTAAGAGGACAACGATGATAATGATGACGATCCTCTTGATTATCTTACCCTTGGATAAGTGGCGCTTCGGCTTAAGCTTGGGCTGATCCGGCATTTGACGCTGACGACGTCTGGTCTGATGTGCCGGCATCTCGTCAGCGAGGTCCAGGTCACCAATTTGTGACAGAGAGTCCTCAATATCGCTCAGTAGCTTGTCTTCCGGAGTCATCACCGGGCGACGATTAGGTACCCGACGAGGGGTGGCAACACCAGTAGTAGAAGCCTTAGAGACCGACTTCTTAGTCGGTTGGCTAACCGGTCGAGGTCGTACCACGAACCCATCGATAGACTTAACTCGCTTTACCATACTTAACTCTAGCATTTTAGCAAACTAGTCACCACCAGTGCAACGCTATATGTGGTATGATGTATAGGTATGAGAGGCAGATCGTCATTTGTCTTCACTATCTTACTTATGATCGGCGATGCCTTAGCTGTAGTCAGCGCCTATAGTATCGCTTTTATCCTCCGAGTTAAGATCAGTGGTACACCCATTCACAACTCCATTCCTGCTAACACTTATCTCCAATCTCTCCTTTTATTGGTTCCCTTTATCATCATTATTTTCAGTGTGATCGGCCTCTATCAGACTAGCCAACGTCGTACCGCCAGCTCAACCGTTGGGCGCCTACTGCTGGGGGCATTCCTAGCTATGATCTTCATGGTCTTCATCGACTATTTTTATGCTGAGCATGTCTTCCCGGCTAAGAAAGTCCCCCTCTATGGCTTAGCGATATCCATCGTCCTCTTAGGGCTGGTGCGGGGATTGCTCTACTTGGGACGCTATCTACGCAACCGCAGCAACATTGGGTTACCTAATGTCTTAATCGTTGGCGACAATGAAACAGCTAAATTACTGGTAAGAGATATTAAGCGACCGGGTAGCAGCTATCACCTGCAAGGCGTAGTCGGTGATGGACGATTAAAGTGGACTAATTACAAGACTTTCGACGAAGCGGTAGCCAACTTCCTGCCCAATATCATTATCCAGGTCACTACTACCGAGAAGCCCAAGGTAGACAGCAAGATTCTGGCTTTTGCTCAGAAGCACTACATCGACTTTATGTTCGTCCCCAGTGATGTCAACGACTTATCAGACCACTTGGAGACTGAGTTATTTATGGGTGATATCCCGGTCATGATCGTCGAGCCTACTCGTCTGATCGGTTGGGGGCGTATCATTAAGCGACTATTTGATATCGTCGCCAGCTTCTTCGCCATTATCATCTTGTCACCGGTTTTTCTCTTAGTCTTCATCGCCGAGAAGCTAACTGACCACAAGGTTAGTGCTATCTTTCATCAGGTAAGGTTAACTAGAGGCGACCAGCTTTTCACTCTCTATAAGTTCCGGACTCAGTACGCCAAGTATGACGGCACCACCCCCGAGCAGGCTTTCAAGCGAATGGGGAAGCCCGAGCTAATCGAGAAATATCGGACCAATGGCGACTTCCTCGATGACGACCCCAGAGTTACCCCGATCGGTCGTTACCTGCGTCGTTTTTCCCTAGACGAATTGCCTCAGCTCTTCAACGTGCTGAAGGGCGATATATCGCTAGTTGGACCCCGAGCATTGATCCCTCAAGAACTAAACAGATATGAGCAGAAGCACAAGATCCTCAATGTAAAGTCCGGTATCACCGGATTAGCTCAGATATCCGGTCGACGAGATTTACCTTGGGAGCAACGACGGAAGCTAGATATTTATTACGTGCAGAATTGGAGCTTCGGACTGGATATTCATATCTTATTCAAGACTGTCCGGCAAGTTTTTACTAGCCGAGGCGCCGTCTAGTAGCTTAGCGCTTAGCAGCGCTAGCACTAGATAGATATGCAGGGCATTAGGCAACCCGCTAAAGAAGCACCACTGCACCAGGTAAGCAACCAAGATAACTAGTGCTAAATGATCTCGTCGCTGAGAACATAACCTCCCATATAGCACCACTAGCCCGCCTAGCAAAGCTAGACCGATCAGCCCTCGCTCTAACAGGACTTCGACAAATTCATTTTGGACTATCTCCTTTTGGTACCGACTTCCCGTCTGCCGAGCTAAGACTATCCCGGCTGAGCCCAGTCCGGTGCCAAAGAGCTGCTGACCGAGCTGGTTAGACCGCCAAGCAGCCAGAGCAGTCCTCGTCAGGCTTAGTCGCACGTTAGTCGACTCAGCAACGTAGCCATGATAAGCCGGCTGTTTATCGTGATCTTGAGGAATCGACGGCAGGGGAGTCGGCGATTTCTGCTGATAGGGGAGTCGGATGATTCCCATTGATAGATGATTCAGACTAGTCGATACCGCCTGAGTAAAGCTACTGTCGATCCGTGGATTAGCACTAGCTAGAGTACCTTGACAGACCAGGCAGACTACTAGAGATAAAGCGACCAGCCCTACTACCGCTAGCATACGACGCCACTTTCTGACTAGTAAGATCATCACTACCAGGCTAGCCAGATAAGCATAGATTGCTCCTCGGGATAGCGTTAACCATAGAGTAGTCAGCATCAGCACTAATAGTAATGGCTGCTTAGCATAGTCATGCTTCTCCCGTAAGGTTAGATAAGTGATATAAAGAAGTGGCGCCAATAATAAACTACCTAAGAACTGCGGTTCGATCGCCAGGAGGTTTGGCCGGATGAAGCCAAACTGTCCCGCCACGCAGCCGGCACACAGCCCGAGGGTATGGCGATTAGTGACAACAAATGTTCCTAAAATTATCTGGATAATCGCCAAGAGGCAAGCCGAAGCCGTCGCCCGGATAGCTACTCTCACCAGCTTTGGTAATAACTGACACAGTAGACGACGCTCAGCCACTAACGCTAAGAAGACTAGATACAGCACGGCGTATACAGCAAAAGTCAGCAGACCTCTAGTGTGATTATCTGACCAGATTACACATAGACCGGACCAGCCGACGAAGGCACTGGCCAGCCTGACCAGCCTCGATTGCCTCAGCTCCGACCGGTGGCGCCAAATCCTCGGCAACCCAACAATTGCTAATATCACAACATAGATCAGCGTCAGCGACAGCTCGTAGTTCATCGTGCCGTCTTCCGCCAAACTGATTTGCGGTAAATAAGAAAACCAGATCATAATTGGCGCCATGAGCCAAAGCCGTTCCAGCAGCGACAGTCGCCGGAACGCCTTTAATTCAGTTAGGATTAGCTTTAATTTACCGGTCACTGCTCTATTATCTGCTTAATATTCTTCCGAAAGTGCTCCGCAGAGAAGCGTTCGGCTGATTTAACTACTTGATCATGCTTAAATTGTGCGACGTTAAATCTTTTTATTCCCTCCGCCAAGCTATTGACTGTCTGTTCCGAGAAAAATAACCCATTTACTCCGTCTCTAATGATATCGGCCGACCCGCCACGCCGGAATGCCAGTACCGGCAACCCGCTCGCTAATGCCTCGACCGGTACGATGCCGAAAGGCTCCAGGCTGGGAAAAATCAGTCCTTTAGCTGACCGATAATATTTAACTATCTCTCCTACCCCGTCATATTTAGGTAAGAACTTGATCTGTGAACTATCCCCTACCAGTTTCACCAGTGAATTGTGTTCCGGCCCACTACCGATCACCAGCAAGTTCTCTCCGGTTTCCAGACAAGCCTGAATAGCTAAGTCAAATCTCTTCCAGTTCACCTGCCGACCGGCCACGACATAAAAGTCTCCCCCTCCAAATAGCTCTTGGCGGATCTGACGAATATCCTTCGCTTTTACTTGTTGACTAGCTAGCTTAATCTGGTCTACCTGAGCTAGGGGAAATAACACTTGGCTAGGTCTACCATAGTAACACTTGATCTCATCCGCTACGTAGTGTGAATTAGCCAGCAAAGTATCGGGGCGCTGAGCCGCTCGCCAGTCCGAGCGACGCATCGGCTTGACCAGCACCCTTAGCCCGAAACGAGCTAGCCAATTAAGCTTACCGAAGCCGGGGTTAGCGATATATTGATCATACATACCCCAGTAATACTGGGTAGGTGGACCCTGCAAATAGGCAATATGACGAGTACCGCTCGCCACTTTGATACCTTTACATTCAGCGTTGCAAACCGAGATAACGATATCATAATCGGTCAGGCACAAGTGATTAAAATAGTGCGCCCGCAAAGGAGCGATAAACTTACGTAAAGCCCTGGGCAGAATATTTAACCAGCCCGTAATCACTCGTTTGCCTTGAAACTTGGTAGCTGAACGAGGACGATATTGTGAAGTATAGATCGGTGCTTCGGGAAAAATCTTAGTTAGCTCTAAGAGTACTTGTTCCGCCCCACCAATCTCCGTCAACCAATCACAGACCAGAGCTATGCGGGGATTACTATCTGCCTCACTAGACATTACCTGTTTTTAGTTAAGTACTCTAAGTAATCAGCTTGACCGGCTACCTGATTGCTCAGGCTCAGCATATCTATATGCTGACGATATCGTTTACTCAGCTTGAACCAAACCCGCTTTAATAGATTCTTAGTTTGCTCTTTCAGTTTCAGTATTGGCAAGATCTTGAGCGTCCGCCAAACAGCTCGCTGAATCCCCGGGTCAGCCTGTTGAAAGTCGTCATAATTTTGGTCGATAAACTCTCGTACTGACAACTGAGTCTCTAGTTTACCTTTACGAGTCTGGTTGTCGTGAGCATAGCTATAGTCCTGGATCAGGCGGAGCCAGAAGAAATCAGCATACTGACTATACATGTCCTGTTCCTTGAGGTAGCGAAATATTGACTCAGTAATCTTGAGATAATCCGCACTTGACTTATGCTTGCGAAACGATGTCGACATGATACTACTGGGACGACGAATGTAATTATATAGCTTATCTTTGCAAAAGAAGATGGTTTGGCACCTCAACATATAACAGTTACAAAAGTAAGCATCCTCAAAGAGTAAACCATCGGGGAACTTGATGTCATAACGGTCAATGATATCTCTACGAAAAATCTTATTCCACAGCGAAACATCCGTATTAACGATTAGCTGCCAATTGATGAGCTGAGAATCATTGTATTTCTGCTCCAGATAAGACTTAGTGTCACGCCTCAGCTTACGCTCCAGCTGATTTAATATGACATTTTGACTACAGATAGCCAGGTCAACCCGACGCCGCTCCATGATATTAAACATCTTGAGACACATATTGGGAGTATAGGTATCATCACTATCACACCACATAATATACTTGCCACTAGCCCGTCGCAGCCCTTCATTACGAGCTGTCGCTACCCCGGCATTTTTCTGATGATAAACTTTGATACGCTTATCCCGCTTAGCATATTTCTTTAACAATGCCAGCGATCCGTCGGTTGAGCCATCATCAATGCAAATTACCTCGATATTCGCCAGAGTCTGATTGATTAAGCTATCGATAGTTTCCGTCAGATATTGCTCGGCATTGTAGACAGGGATGATGACGGAGATAAAAGGCTGACTGGCCACAGACAGCTCAGCGTATTTCGTTGGCTGATCAACCATTTCCCCTTGATAATGACTAATACTGTCATCGTTAAGCTTAATTGAGCCGGTCAGCTTATAGATAACTTCTTGTCGTTTAATATATGACCTACTTAGATGCGACAACGCTCGACCTATCCGACGACAGCTCTTGCCAATGGCTTGACGGATCACCCGACGTCGTAAATATTGACTAGGTGATTTCATGATCCTCTTTAAGTCTTCTCTGTGTTGATCATCAAAATCAGCTAGATCGAAATAGCCCTCCGACTGATCCTGCCTGAATTCTTCCGCCATCCGCTCGGTAAAATCTCGTAGATTCTGACCATCCAATCTACTTTGATTCCAATGGTAGATGTCATACTTGCGCCAAGTATAAACTGACTTCAGCTGATCAATCCGATCATGCTCAATCAGGTATTGTTTGATACTGTCAAACTCGTCACAGACGCAGAAAACTTTAGCCCGACTTTTAACCGATGAAGTCTCGTTATCGATCCGATAGTGTAAGTAAGCCTTGGTGGTATAGATAGCCCGATCAGCCATTGCCCAGACTTTAAAATTAAATCCGGTGTCCTGATAAGATGCCCCCGGCGTAGGCAAGAAGTCAATCTTGTTGTCTACCAGAAATTGTCTCAGGTATAAACCAGACCAGATTGACGCCATATAGTTAAAAATATGAGGCGTCTGACGAGGTATGACTATCGTACCGATCTCGCCAGGATCCATCAGATTACATTTGGTATTACTGCCGCCACTGCGACTAACGTAGAAATAGAAGTCGCTTTTCACCGCCTGTGCCTGATTATCCTCAGCCAATTTAGTGAGCTCGGCAAACATAGTTGGTTCCGCCCAGTCGTCCGACTCGACAATCCCGATGTACTTACCCTTGGCTTTCTGTAGTCCTTGGTTCATACTGTCGCCGTAACCGGAGTTAGCCTTATCCAGTAGCTTAAACCTCTTATCTCGCTTCATGTACGACTGAATGATCGCTAAACAACCATCAGTCGATCCGTCATTGATGCAGATAAACTCGGCATCTTCAATAGTCTGAGCTGCCAGACTGGCTAGACACTGGTCTAAGTACTTCTCTACGTTGTATATCGGTATTAAAACCGACACTAACGGCTGCCCACCATCACGTAACGGCTTCTTCTTCATAGAGTCTATTATAGCATCTAGCGATAAGACTCGTACGCTTGACCATGCTTCCAGGTGATAGAGCCGCCCTCAAAGTCTTGCCTGACACCACCGCTGACCATATATTCATCACTAGTCGGATAACCTAGTCTTCCCCACTCATAGCCAAGCTGCATCCACTTCGCTTTGATGCCACCGAATAATATATGTACTCCGGCCTTGGGACTGTAGTAGATTGAGCCGTTAGCACCCTGCATCGCCTGGTAGCAACCACCCCTAACTAAACCACACACCTGATCCATTATCGGATAGCCCAGAATAGTCTTACTGCGACCAATCTCCCGATACTTCTGAGCAATTTGACCGTAGTTGGCATAAGTAAAATATCCGTTATACCAGTAGATTGACCCTCGCTCAAAGTCACGATAGCAGTTGAGTCCATCATAGCAGCGCTCCCCGCTAGTCGGATAGCCTAGCGGACTATTCTCGAAGCCTAGCCGGAACCACTTATCCCTAATCGCTCCATAGATTACCATACCATTGTACTTTGGTGTCCAGTAGATTGACCCTCCTTGATAATGCTGATAGCAACCCTGCTCGACTAAGCCACAACCCTCCTTAGAAACCGGGTAGCCAAGCATGCCATTCTCAAACTTCATCTGCCTATATGTTTCTCTGATACCACCATAGTTCTCATGAGCACCGGTCTGTGGATGATAGAGGATAGCCCCACCCTCAAAGTTCTGATAGCTACCGCCGCCCTTGATTCCGTCAACTTGATTCCCTACAGGGTAGCCGAGTACGCTATACTCCAGCCCCAGCTCAAGCCAACGTTGGTGAATCTTGCCTTTTCTGACAGCGTGACCACCTAAAGCTTTAGTCCAGTAGACGACTCCTCTATCAAATACCTGATAGCAACCCTGATTTTTCAGCCCGCATGATTCATTCATCGTCGGGTTACCAAGTACCCTTGCTCCACCGGCTGAGTTATAGCCATCAAGGATGCCACCATAGACTTCATATCCCCTAGTACTGCCAAACCAATTAGTAAACATGTTATAGAAATTGCGGTTACCATAGGCACTGCAGGCATCACCGTAGCCCCAGTTAGCTCGGAGTGCCGCCTGGTTGGGTACATAAGGAGTATAGCGATAGAGAGCGGAAGTAGCCCGGTTAGCTACGTAAACTCGCTTCGAGCCGCAACTACGATTCGGATGATATAGGATATTACTCGTTTCATAGGCCGGATAGTTACTCCAACCACCATCAAGTACCTCACGGAAGAAAGCTGCCGCTGAGCGAACTTGATTAATGAAGCCGGCGTGTTCCGGTCGACAGCCCTTGCCGTCGTCCGGACAATTAAAGCCTGTGGCATGATTGTACTCAAGATTGCTGGGAAAAGTATCACTGATCAGCCGCTGTTCTTTCTCCAGCACAACCAGCAGAACTTGAGGATTGATACGATAATCTTGAGCCGCTTGCCAGATGATATGCGAGGTCGTCTGACCGCTAAACATCTCATCCGCCATACAGACAAAGTGACCGTCCCTGATATTGTAGTGGTATCCCTTGACCGCCTTAGCTAGGTTACGATCATTACATGGGTTCTTACTATGAAGAAAGTCCCAGATATTCCGCTCACTCATGGTGGTAGTATTACTCATGACGAAGTCAGTCATGATATTACTATCGTCGTAGCCGGCTAGATAAGCTTTAGCCTGCTTACCGGAATGAAACAGCGTATATACCATCAGACTACAGCAAAGTATACTCACTAGTAGTACCACAGCTATCGTCAGTCGTGACTTGTGGGCGGTTATCTTTAGTCCATCATTTTTCATAGATCTACCTCGTCAGTAATGGTGCCGGTCTTGCCACCACCGCTGGCTACCACTTTAATAACCCAATGACCCTTAACCTGCCCCAGCTTGCTAACCGGAATATCCCAACCATAACAGCTGGAGGTCTGCGGATTAGCAATTAGTTTGGCTTGGTCGGTGTAAGTCTGCCCATTAGAGCGAGTTAGAGTTAATTCACATTTTCCATTAGGATCATCAATCCATTGGTTAATGGTAACTCGCACCCTCATCGTCTCGTTCACCGGCGTAGCAATACTGACTGAACCGGTTAGAGAGGGCTGACTCTGAGTACTACCACCCTCATAGCGAGCCGGCGCTTTCCCTGTGCCTTGATTAGTCGAATGCGACTGATTAGTCTTGCCGTTCTCGGTAGTTACGGTCTTATCGGTACGATTATCGCTCGTCTTAATAGTCTTCTTGTGACTATCCTGTTTAGCTTCTTTGGCTTGGTCTCTTTTAGCTGTCCGGTTATGGGTAACTGCCGCATAGGTGATACCACCTGCTATAAGCGCCAGCACTACTAATGTGATGATGATTATTTTTCTGTTGGAGTGTTTACGTATCTTCATAATTATTCCTCTTTTTACTTATGTTTATATTAGCACGTTTATTGTTCTGGCGTAAACTAAGCCATCAGCTGATCAGCTAATTGCAAAGCACTGGCAAAAGATTTATCCATATCATAGTAAGCATATTCACCTAATCGACCGCCGAAGTAAATCTGCTTCGATTTATCGGCTTGCGCCAAATCCTGATATTTAGCCAGTTTAGCTTTATCTTTAGTGGTGTTAATGGGGTAATATGGCTCATCACCTTGTTGCCAAGCCTTGGAGTATTCTCGGACTATTACTGTTTTATTATAATCCGGTGCATAACCGGGCCATTTAGCTATGTCATCCGCCCTTTCGGGATGAAAGTGTTTGAATTCGTGGATCCTGGTGAACTTTGGTTCAAGGTCGCTATAATTCATAACCGGGCAGCCCTGAAAATCATGAACGTTCACCACCTCTTTATCCAGTTTCAGACTTCGCCACGATAGCTCACCAAACTGATAGTCATAAAATTGGTCAATCGGACCGGTATAAATAGTCATTACCCCATCATCTCGTAATCGTTTAATATTGGCATCCTTAAAATAATCCGTCTTTAGCTTGACAGTAACTGAGCCCCTCGATCTATTGCCAGACTCGACCATTCGCTGAAACCAAGCTTCATAGCCATCCTGCGGTAGCCCTTCGTGAGTATCCTTAAAGTAGCGATTATTATAGGTATAGCGGACTGGTAAGCGTTTAATGATTTCCGGCGAAAGCTCTTCGGCCGGCGTCTGCCATTGTTTGGCTGTGTAATTTTTAATAAAAGCATTAAATAGCGGCTCGCCGATTAATGATACCCCTTGTTCGGCTAAGTTAGCAGGAGGGCGATTCTCTTTAGCCGCCGGATTATTCTTAGCTTGTCTAGTTATTAACTCTCTAGCTTCATCCGGTGTATAGCTAGACTGGAAGAATTGGTTGATCGTCCCTAAGTTAACCGGCATCGGAAAGACCTCCGGACGCTCTGCACCCTTTCTTTGATGCGTAGCATAGACGTGATGTACATAGCCGGTAAACTTAGTAAACTGATTAACATATTGCCAAACAGCCTCGTCGGAAGTGTGAAACAGGTGCGCCCCATACTTGTGACATTCAATCCCCGTCTCGGTATCGAACTCGGAGTAGGCATTACCACCGATGTGATCACGCTTATCGACGACTAAGACTCGTTTACCTTGCTGAGTAGCCAGCCGTTCAGCTACTGTTAAGCCGAATATACCGGCTCCCACTACTAATACATCCGGTTGATCCATTTCTACCTCCCCATTGTTATTGCATCACAAGTCTGAGCTCCGTAATAATACGGAGTATCTCTCCGACTGACTGTACAATAATGATCGTCCTGCGGTAGGTTAACTAGCATATTATCATCCGATAGATGATAATATTTCTTAAATGCTTCAGTTACCCATTTCGCCTGTATATTATTAAAGGCAATATCTTGCGCCTCACTATCCTGTAGTAAAATCGGTAGTGGTGCAACCCGAATAGCACTGCTAGTACGATTAGCTTGCTGTCGTAGATCAATCTCTCTAGTGATATAGGCATCGTGGCGTAATACTACCGCCCGGATGATTGGCTTGTAGACTTGATACGAGGCAGCGACTACTCCGATTAACGCCAAGATCATCGCTATATCTAAGAGATAGGTAATATTTGTACTATATTCTCTCAGCAACACCGCTAAGATTACGGCTATTCCGATCAAGATAATCCCGGCCGGTATTATGTATGCCCGAAGCGGTATATTACCACCTAGCGAATAACCCATGATTAGATAAAAAACATAGCTAATAGCCGGTAAATAGATGACGATACTAGCCACCACACTAATAGCCTGTCGTGGTCTTAGTTTGGGCAAAACTGTAGCTAGTGCCGATCCACTGCCTATCACCAAGAGAACACGCTCCCAAGTCACTAAATAGCCCAACTTAGCCATCTGAAAGAGGGGCTCAATGAATACTTTTTGCCAGTCAAATATAGAATGTGATGTCTGACGTCGCTTGATTGACCCCGGTGAGAAATAAATAATCAGCAGACAGCCTGCCGTAATGACCATACCAGCTACCAGCACTCTGATATTATGCTTAGTTGTTTTCTTTAGCTTAAAGAGCTTAAATCGTTTAACTAGTCCATATACTATTAGCGAGAAACCAAAGCTACCGACTAGATAGATAGTAGTTATCTCGCAGCAGAATGCAGTGAATATCAGACTAGCTACATAAATCAGCCAATTAAACCAAGTAATCACTGGCTTGGTGAATAGCTGAATGGTAAGAGTGACAACTGCTATGACACAGATGATACTAGTGATATAGATCGTACTGGAAGTCAGCCAGAGATAGCTATCATAGATAGAATAGGCCGATAGCATAATCAAGCTTGTCATTAGCAGTCCTAGCGCCAGGGCTTGACTACACGGTAAGTCACGAGCTTTAACCCGCCTGAAAAACACCCTAATAAACCGGATTGAAACAACCGCCAAACTAACTAGTAGAAATATTGCCATGATAGCCGGTGTTTTACTACCCCAGAAATGGTAAAAGACAGAGATTAAAAAAGTAGGACTCAGTCTACCAGACCAGCTCAAATATGACTCTGTCATAGTTGTAAGAGGATTTCCAGGATGACTTAGGGAGAAAAAGGCATAGTCGTCGGCAATTGGCTGGTTAAATATCGCCATCGCTAGAAATGGTGCTAAGATAACCAAGCAAATAGTAATAATGATGAGATAACGACGACTCTCGAAAGCCTTCATGAGTCTATCTTTCCAACTACCAGCCATAAACCTCTCCGATATGCTTTTGATAAATCGCTCGATCGTGTTCGTGTAATATCTTCTGATTGAATTTCTTGCGCTCATCAGGCGAAAGCAGCTGATCAGACCGGTCATAGAACTTTAGAATAGCCTCTAAGTAAGCCTCAGCATTACCATTGTCATCAACCAAGAAGCCATTCTTACCGTCCTCAATTACCTCAGGCAGAGAACCGCATTTCCCTACGATCACGAATAGATTAGACTCAAGCGCTTCCAACACTATATTGGGCAACCCTTCAAACTGAGTCGGTAAAATTAGCATATCTACTTGATCAATCGGTAGTTCTCTAAACCCATTGAACGTCCCCAGATAATGAGCATTATTAATTTGCTCCACAAGCTTCATATCCTTACCATCGTACAGCTTATCATCCTGGTCGGGAGATCCATAGATATCTAGTTGAATTCCTCGTTCCGCTAACTCACGGTGTGAGGCGAGAATCAAGTCAAGCCGTTTCTGGGCACTAAAGCGACCCGCATACATGATATGGTGCTTAATAGTATAGTCTTGTTTTATCTCTACCGGTGCAATCGGCAGAGCGATCGGCTTGATCTTTTGACCATCCCAACCATTAATTTCCATTAGCTGCTTCTTATAGCCTCCACCATCAGTGATTAGGCAATCAATATAACGATATACTTTACTTAGAATAGTCGTCTCAAAAGTTAGACCACAGTCATTTATTCCATAACACCAGTCATGAATAATAATTTGAGTATGACGTTTAATTTCGTCATACCATTCATTAATCAAGTTATAGCCAACCCCCGAATTCATCACCGTTAGACGCTCCAGTTTTGGCCAATTCTGAATCATCCTCAGCAGCATGATCTCCAGATCTTTATCACCAATCTGATCAAGTGGAAAATATTCGTCTCTTTCTAAGAAGGTTACTCCGGGAAGTTCATTTAGTCGGTCTCGCCAAAGATTCTTATCACCGGCATTCGTCCCGATCACTAATACTCGACGATCATGCTTAGATAAGGCTTGACAAAGCTCAACCATTGCCTTGTCCGCTCCACCCCTTGTTAAGTGGGGAATCAAAAGTAAGTCAGTAGTTTGATCAATGTCAGGTAAACTACATAGACGATAGTAGACATCATTTAGTTCACTCGACTGAATTGCCGTATAGACCGGCAGTAGATTAATAAAGTCTGTCGTATTATAAGTCGCCAGTGGTTCGATCTTATTTAACCGTCTAATATCATCAAACATTTCCTTAGTGAATCCAGCTCTATTTAGCCTCTCTAGATTAAGCTCTTTTAGCTTATCAGTACTTAATTTGGTCGTATATTCCTGATGTCTTATTAGTCGACCAGCCTGTTTGGCTGACCGTGCTGTCTCAATGAGTAGTCGTTTGCCATAGAGTAAGATATTTCTAGCCGGTGAGCAGTGAACTTTAATATATTGCCCAGCACTATCCTTTGATTGATCATTCGTGATTACCGGTTCGTCTAATTTAGCTGATAATTCTCGCATTTCCTTAGTATTACGATGGTTAAGACTGCTAAAAACCCGTGGGGAAAAGAATCGACTAGGCGCCAGACACAACCGACAATTTGAGCTAGAATTAGCTAAAAGTGAGCCGGTTAATTTACGACGATAAAGTATCATCGTACTGGGAGCCACTGAGATATCATAACCGCTAGCGATCATCTCTGTTAGAATGTGGTAATCTTCATAGCGATATCGTTTATTACCGGGAGTGTATTTAATTTTATTAAAGATACTACTGCTAACAAAGATCTGTGACTGATATAAGTTATTTGCATACATATTAGTGGCTAATTGATGCGGATCATTAGAGGCAAGTAACTTCCTGATACTACCCGTCCTACACAACCCACTCCATTCGTCCATATCCAGTACAAACTCCGGTTCAATCACCACCGGTTTGCCAGCTTTAATTGCCAGTTGATACATTCTAAGTAGATATTTAATTGAGAACAAATCATCACCATCATATACCTGGATATACTCCACTTTGCTAGCCAGAGCTTTATCAATCAGATAATTACGACTTTGTGATAGGTCGGCAAAGTCAACTGTGTAATACCGTAGCTCATCTACAACCTCCGCCAAAAAATGCTTCGACTTAGCGAAGAATTGCTTAGTATAGTCATCCGGGCAGTCTAACGATACATTAGCCTGAACTTTCAGCTTCGGATACTCTTCCTTCAGAGCCTTAACATTTAGGGCGATTGACTGAAAGGTCTTATAGAGTAAATCCCCTTCATTATGAAGAGTGATATTGAGCGCTATATCCATCTTGGTCATTACTATCATATTATCATGTGTGTTAGGATAATACATAATGAAATCTCGTTTACTGTGGTGTGATATCCTCCGAGTCATTGCGACTATTATGGTGATTAGTATTCATACTATTTCCGTCTATCAGTATAATTATATTAAGCCATTGCAACCTTTACCCTATTTCATCTTTGGTATATTTGATTCATTAAATCGGATGGCAGTCCCCGCCTTTTTTATGCTCACTGGAGCACTAACACTTAAAAAGAATAATGAGCTGGTTACTAAACGGTCATATATCTGCTTCGTTAAAAATATTTTTTATCGGCTGATAATTCCCTTAATTATTTTTTCTTTAATTATCTATCTATCAACCAACAAACAACCTTGGTCAGTCACCAGATTCTTAGCTCTGATCTTGAACTACCCTGGCGTACAGTACCATATGTGGTTTATGTGTATTATTATAATGATATATTTCTTTATCCCGTTTCTAAGAAGACTAGTCCAATCGCTAAACAGAGGAGAGCTTAAATTACTGATTTGTTTGGTATTTATATCCAATAATGTATTATCTGGGATATCTGTACTGGCTAAACACTACAATAAAACATTATTTAGTGGAATTACTCAGCCTTGTATCATTGCTTATGCTAATCTATTGTTATTAGGTCTCTATATTGTAAAATACAAAATCTCTATCACTAAGCGTAAATTAATTTATATTATAGGTATAATTAGTTTAATACTTTTACCTGTTATCCAAACGTTTGCTAAAGATACCAACGAAGCTGACGAATTAGTGGTTGGTTGTTCAATATTGCCGGTATTTATCAGCCTAGCTGGATTCGTATTTATTAAGTATTACTTTAGCAAAGTTAAGTTACCTTCCTACGTCACCAGAGTTATTACAAGGTTATCAGAGATATCCTTTTATACCTACCTCATTCATGTAACATTCGTCGATATTGTCTATACTTATCTATTAAGCCATAATTATCTGAAGACGTGGACAGACCAGCTAATATGGGCGCCAATTCAAATCATCGTGGTCTTTATTGTTTCCAGTATCATTGCTTACCTCTTTGACAAGTTATACCGTTATCTAACCAAGAAATCATCAGCACTAATTACGAGACACCAACCAGTCAAACAGCTAGGTAATTCTAGCTAACGCTTACTTAGCGTTAGTCTTTTTTAGCTTATCTTAATTATGTTTCTTCATTTTATATTCTTGTTTTGATCGCTTTTGTCAGATTATTAGCGAAAGAGTTCACTATACTCATCTGCCACCTCACTAGGGTTACCCTCCACTTTGATTAGTCCATTATCAATCAAGATCGCTCTATTACAAAACTCTCGCACCGCTCCCATATCGTGCGTCACTAGGACAATCGTCTTACCTCTTCGCTTTGCCTCCTGGAAGTAGTCGTGACATTTCTTCTGGAATGCTTCGTCGCCGACCGCTAATACTTCATCAAGGACTAAGATATCACCCTTGGCTTTGATCGCCACTGAGAAGGCCAAGCGAACCTGCATTCCCGAGGAATAGTTCTTCAGCTTCTGGTCCATAAAATCATGTAACTCGGCGAAATCAACGATATCGCCATACATAGCACTAACTTGCTTCCGGCTAAAGCCAAGCATCGCTCCATTGAGATAGACATTTTCCCGACCGGTCAGCTCAGGATTAAAGCCAACTCCCAGCTCGATGAACGATACTAGTGAGCCGTTAACTTTAATTTGTCCCTGGTCAGGCGGATAAATGCCTGATATTAGCTTCAGTAGAGTCGATTTGCCGGACCCATTACGACCAACGATACCGAAGAAATCGCCTTTCTTAACCTCAAATGAGATATCTTTCAGCACCTCCTGACGTCGATAACCTTTAATTCCCTTAGTCCAGTTAACAAAGACTTGTTTTATTTCATTAGAATGTTCAGTCGGCAACTTAAACGACTTACTGACATGGCTCACCTTTAATACGATTTTATCCTTATTCATAGCCTACAGTTCCTCCGCAAAGTATGGTGACCGGCGCCGAAATATCGTCACACCAGCCAATAGTACTACTACTATAATCAGCAACGGAATTAGCTTTAAGAGCCAGCACTGCTGACCAACCAGCCCCCAGATCGTCTCTGTCTGAGTCGTCACTACCAAGTAACGAGCATCTTGAATGATCTGGGCGATCGGATTTAACATCAGAACTAACTTAGCGATAGATAGCCAGCCAACATTGATCAGCTGCGTTAGTGGATAAATGATGGGTGTAGCATAGAACCACGCTTGCATGATCACATCCCAGATGTGACCGATATCTCGAAACCTGACAAACATAGTGCTAAGTAGAAAGGCAATTCCTAGAGCAAAAATATATAGTTCAACCACGACTAAAGGAAACAGTAAAATAGTCGGACGAAACTCCACTCCGTTAACGATCATGAAGATCAACACCACGAAGAGACTAATCACCAGATTTATCAAAGCCGAGACCGTTGACGATACCACTACGATATACTTAGGGAACTTTAACTTGCGTAGCAAGTCACCCCTCCCGACGATGGCTTGCATCCCCTGCGAAGTTGCCTCCTGAAAAAAAGCCCATAATGTCTGAGCTAGTAATAGCGAGACAGCAAAGTGCGGGATACCCGCCCCGAAGCGAAGAAAACGGACAAACACTACATACATCACCGCAAAGAGCATCAGAGGCTTGAGGACCGACCAAGCCATCCCCAGCATCGATCCTTGATAGCGAAGCTTGAAGTCAGTCTTGACCAGCTCACGCAGTAATATCCAAGAGTAGCGGTATTTACTGATTAGTTTACCTGTCGTCCGTCTCATTTACCGCCCTATTATAACATCTAATCGGTTAGTAAAAGCGAGTTACAAGATTATTTCGCCGGTTAATTTACCCTGGCGAGTCTTAGTTGATAGATTAACGGTGACTAACCACTTACCGGTCTGCTTATCACGGTCTCGTTCAACATCGTTAATCAGCACATCGAAGCCGTTACAGATAGAGGTAGTGGATGAATTAGCGATAATCTGCGTAGTATTATTATACTTCTGCTCACGTGGACCAACTAGAGCCAGCTCGCAAGTACCATCATTGATTACTTCATTGATAGTCACTCTTACTTGGAGCGACCCGTTAACGAGGCTGGTATTATCTATCTTACCCTTGATTGGTTTAGGAGTCTTTTTCCTCTTTTTAGTTGTCTTCGGACTATTAGGGTCGTTATTATTTTCAGCCGGCTTATTAGGGTCATCTTTATCATCAGTTTCTTCTTCGTCATCTGATTCCTTCTTTGGTTTAGGCTTCTTTGCCTGCTTGGCGACGGGAGTCTTCTTTACCTTATAATCGTCACCCTTCTGAGCACTAATCACAATCACCGTGATCAAAGTAGCCAGCAAGACGATGAAGATAAATATCGTTACTCCGATGATCGCCTTGAATGATTTCTTCTTTTTATACGTTACTTCAACCATTATTATCCCTCTGTCTAGTCATTACCCTTATCGTGATTATACTATATCGGTAGGACTATTTGCTATCATGTAGTTATGATTAGGCCTGAGCTCTCGATCATTATCCCTGCTTATAATTGTGCCAGCGATATCACCGAAATGGTTGATAGCATCAGAGCGCAAGACTACTCTGACTATGAGCTGATCATCGTCAATGACCATTCGACCGATGATACCGCTCAGGTGCTTAGCCGGTTAAGCCGGTCCGACCGGCGCATCGTGGCTATTAACCAACCGGCTAATGGTGGCGCCAGTGTCGCTCGCAATACCGGCATATCCCGAGCTAAGGGTAAATACTTGATGTTTCTCGACGCTGATGACACTCTGAAGAAGAGAGCTTTAACTAAGTTCATTAGTGCCATCAAGAGTGATCAAGCTCAATTGGCAGTGAGCGGCTTTACTATCATCACTCAGAGAAACAAGCAGGAGCTATCTAAAGTAGATGTCTGTAGTGAGCCGTTGCCTAGTCGTCAGACTGACGAGCCTTGGAAAATATATATCCTTCGTTTACTTGGTATTGACGGCAGGCTTTATCAAGTCTGGAATAAGATATATCTCACTTCCCTCATCAAGAAGCATCACCTCACCTTTCAGTCGGGCGTTAATTTCGGTGAGGACCTCCTCTTTAATCTCGACTATCTTAGCCTGATTAGCCATATCTCATTTATCCCTGCCCCGCTTTATAATTATTACCAGAGCTTAGACAGTGGTACTTTCAGTAAATCATCTCTGGTTTATCAAAATAGACTGGACAATTTTACCGCACTGGAGAAATTCTTAGCTGATACCTCTTCCGGTGAGCCACGAGATAGTTTACTACGCTGGATCAAATATAGCTGGATCTACTCTCATCTGCTGGCTACCTATTCAGCTGATTTACCTAAGAGTACTAAGCTGGGTATGATCCGTCAGATTCATCAGGTCGATGGTCAAGCACCGCTCAGTCACTCATCAGTCATCGGTCGCCGTAAAGTGCAACTGGAGCGCACTATCAGGTATCTTATCAGGCATCCCCGCCTCGCCCTATTTTCTATTAGTTTATTTAATACTGTTAAATATCATCGCCTTACCACCGGTCTATGGCATAAGCTCAAGAGAAAACTCTAGCTTTATGTTACGATATTAGTTAATGAGTAAGCTAATCACTATCATCATCCCCGCCTACAACGAAGAGGAGACTCTGCCGGATATCATTAGCCGTCTGACTAAGTTAGCCAAGAGGATTAATAATTATGACTTTGAGTTCCTCTTCGTTAACGATGGCTCACGTGACCATACTAGCGACCTGCTAAGTGGCTTCGCTAAGCAGGACCCGAGGGTGTCGTATATTAATTTATCTCGTAATTTCGGTAAGGAGATTGCCGTAGCTGCCGGTATAGATCATGCCCAAGGTGATGCCGCCGTCATTATGGATGCTGACGGTCAAGAGCCACCGGAGGTCATCCCGCAGATGATCAAATGGTGGGAACAGGGCTATGACGATGTCTACGCCAAACGCAACAAAAGGAAAGATTCAGCAGTGCGTCGTTTCACCTCTCACATATATTACCGTACCCTACAGAAGGCCACCCGAGTACCTATCCAGATTGATACCGGTGATTTTCGTTTGCTTAATCGTCGTTGTCTCGAGGCGCTGCGCCAATTTCGTGAATCATCACGCCAGAATAAAGCTCTCTTTTCTTGGATCGGCTATCACAAGAAAGAAATTACTTATGATCAGTCTGACCGTACTGCCGGTCAGACCAAGTGGAAGTTCGGTCTCCTCTCCCCTGGCAACTCTTTAATCAACCTGGCCATTGACGGTTTCACCAGTTTTACCACTATCCCCTTACGCCTCATCACTGTCGCCGGCATGGTCATTAGCTTACTGACCTTTATTTACATTATCATCATCTTATTCCAAGCGCTGCTAGGTGTACCTCGAATCGGCGGGTTTAATACTTTATTGATTGCTGTTCTTTTCTTAGGTGGTATCCAGATGTTATCACTAGGTATCATCGGTGAATATATCGGACGGATCTTCATCGAGACAAAAGGGCGTCCGCTCTATCTGATCCAAGATCAGCATCAGTCTAAGCATCATCGCTCATGAAAGACACTAAGCACCGGCCACTTCGCTTCGTCATAGTCGGTATCTCTAATACCGTCCTTGACTTCACCCTGATGAATCTACTCAGCTTAGCCGGCCTTAATCTCATCATAGCTAATACTATCTCGACCGGTATCGCCATGATCTACAGTTTCTTGATGAATAAGAAATGGACCTTCCGTAATGCCGGACAAGACTACTTACGCCAGGTCATTCTCTTCTTTATCTTTACCGCTATCGGTATCTGGGCAATCCAGAATGGACTAATAATCCTAGCTCAGCATTACCTACCTCATTTCGGTTTACCCGATCGGGTCTTTAATAACTTGGCTAAGCTAGGTGCCTCAGTCTTTAGTCTGACTTGGAATTATCTGACTTATAATCGCTTCGTCTTTACCGACAAACGCTAGTCACTTGGCTTGCTCTCAGGAGTAGTAATCTTGCGGATTACCACATGTCTTTCAGCACCTTCACCTTCACTCTCTGTCGATAATTGCGTATAATCACCCAGTACTTTATGAACCACTCGGCGCTCCGCCGGATTCATTGGCTTTAGTGGCATCGGCTCACCGGTCGTCATGACCGACTTTGCCCATTTCTCAGCCTTGTCAGCCAGCTGCTCATTATGGCGCTTTTTATAGTCAGCGATATCAAGATTCACTCGGTACAGCAATGCTTTCTGCTGGATCAGGGTGACTCTAATGAGGGTCTGGATACTACGCAAGGTGTCACCTCGATTACCGATCAATAGATTAGATAGATATGAGCTCGGTACCGACAGCTCTATGACATCTTCCTCTGCCGTAGCATAGACATCGACATTGAGACCAAAGAACGACATTAGATCTTCGGCATATTTCTTGGCATACATGATTGATTCTTCTCTATCCATACTTTCTCCTTACTTCGCCTTAATCCGTCGCACCACCGTCTTACCGCCACTAGCTTTACTATCTTTCTTACTAGTCGCTTTCTTACGGATGATTACTGCCTCTTGGGCTTGCCTGGATCGCTTAGCATTATGGCTACTAGCCATCTTCTCTAGCTCTTCTTCGCTACGACTTAAGACACGTTGCTGCTGACCAATCGCCACTAGCGAGGTAGTAGCGTAGTATAGTACTACTGCTCCGGGTAAAGCTAGCATCACCATCAGAGTCATAATTGGCGTAAAGTACAGCATATTCCGATTCATAGCTGAGACCATATCTGACTGGTCAACCTCCTGCCCCTTCGACGCCTGCTTAAATAAGTCTTTTAGCTTCTTGTGTTCACTGGCACTAGGCATGATTTGCTTAGTCTGGTAAAACTGAAAGACAGTAGCTAAGATGGCGATCATCAGCCCCGGTAAGTAACCGGCGACTACCTTAGTCAGGTCAACAACCCCCAGTAACATCAAGTGATTGCCACTCATCATCTCTGATGCTTTATGAAAGCCACTCATAAATGGGTATAGGTAGTCAGCCGGGTTGATACCGTTAAGATGATTAAAGTTGCCGCCCGAAGCAATCCTAATTCCCCGATAGATAGCAATCATGATCGGTATCTGAATGAGCAGGACTAGCATCGAGCTAAATGGCTTGATATTCTTCTCTCGATAAAGCTCCATCAGCATGGTGGACTCCAGCATCCGGTTGCCGTTGGCTTTCTGTTTAATCTTCTTCAGCTCCGGCTGTATCTGACGCATCATCTTTGTCTGGTGAAGCTGTTTCTTGACTAGCGGCCACATTAGCAACCTGATCAGAATAGTCACGATGATGATTGAGACGCCAAAGTCACCGATGAAGTTATAGATAAACGCCAGTAGATTAAAAATGGGCTGAGTTAACAGACGGTCAAATAGATTCATATGCTGTATTTTATCATCTAGCTACTATCTTGACTACTTTTAGAAGGATTAAGAAATAACGTCAAGCTTAACGAGCAGTTTATCCAGCTGCTCACCTAGCTGGCCCGGCGATAATTGATCGATCGGCTGATAGACGATCACCACCAGATCAACTACCTGCCGAAACTTATCTAGTCTCAATCGTAGCTGCTCGTAGATCCGACGACGAGTCCGATTGCGGTCTACGGCATGCTTGAGTACTTTCTTACTGACCACCACCGCTATTCGAGATGTCCGGCGTCGCTGATTACTGACACACTTTAGCGACAGCTCCTTGCTCCGAGCCTGCTTACCTTTATTTAAGACATATCGGACACTAGCATGACCATGAAAACGATATTGCTGACTAATCATAAATCACCATCAGTATACCAAATAACAATAAAGAGGCTCTCAAAAGTAGCCTCATGGATTAGTCAGAGGATTGACTAGATAGCTATCTTAGCTCGCTTTTTATTACGACGACGCTTCAAGACTAATCGACCGGCTCGACTGGACATCCGTGCCCGAAAGCCATGAACTTTCGCTCGACTTCGCTTGTGTGGTTGGTACGTTCTCTTTGGCATATCTATAAGATGTTATCACATCAGGCTCATATTTAGCAAATATCGACAGTTTTCCACATATATTAGTGCTATATTCATACTTGTGGAAAACACAAGTTATCCACAAGTTGACAAATTAGCTCAAGTGTGAATCACTTTTTGCTTGTGGAAAACTTGCTATTTTGCTAGACTAAGGGCTGATGAAGGGGCTAAATGAGGGGGACGATATAGTGCAGAGTGACATCTCAGCTAGCGAGATGAAATCTCTCTGGGAGACAGTCTTAAACGACGCTGACTTGTCCGGTCGTTTCGGTACTATGTTTGACACTTTCTGGAAGCCGACTAAGCTGATCAATGTGAGTAACAATGTCTATACTGTCGAGGTCAAAAATATCTTTGCCAAGAGCCAGTTCGAGAAGAAGTACGAGGACGACGTCCGAGAGTTACTTAAGAAGAACGGCGCTAGTTCCCCTAGGGTAGATTTTGTAACCAGTTCAAAGAATCTCAAACGTCGTGAGGATAGTGTGGTAGTAATCGACGATCAGCCCAAGACCGGTACCACTACCGCCTTTGATAGCCACCTAAATAAAAAATATTCTTTTGCTAATTTCATCGTCGGTTCGTGTAACGAGCTAGCCTATGCCGCCGCCCAAGCCGCCGCTAAGAAACCAGGTGAGAAATATAATCCTATCTTCATCTATGGCGGTGCCGGTCTAGGTAAGACTCACCTAATCCAAGCTATCGGCAACGCTATCCTGGAGCACTTTAGCAACAAGCGAGTACTCTACGTTACCACTGAGGAATTCACTAATGACTATATCTACCACATTACCAATAAGTCGTCGCAGGAGTTTACCGATAAATATCGCAATCTTGATGTCCTCATCATTGATGATATCCAATTTATCAGCGGCAAAGACAAGACTCAGGAAGCCTTCTTTAACACATTTAATGCTCTCTACCAAGCTAACAGGCAGATCATCATCAGTTCTGACCGTCCACCGGCTATCATTCCCACTCTGACCAACCGATTAAAGAGTCGCTTCCAGATGGGGATGAATATTGACGTTAGTTTACCCGACTATGAGACCAGAGTCGCTATTATTAAGACTAAAGCCTTATTAAACTCAGCGATTGAATTACCGGCCGGCACAGCCGAATATATCGCTCGGACGGTCAAGACTAATATCCGTGAGCTGGAGGGGGTACTTAATCAAGTAATGGCTTACGCCGAGATGCGCAATGTCATCCCGACAGTCGATTTCGCTACCGAGGTACTGGCCAGTGCCCGTCCCAGCCAGACCCGTCATATTACCGCCCGCCAGATCATTGAGAAGACAGCCAAGTATTTCGAGATCAAGACCAGCGAGATCAAATCAGCTTCCCGCAGTCAATATATCATCGTACCGCGCCAGATCGCTATGTATCTACTACGGAGCGAACTCCATATGAGCTATCCTCAGATTACCCGAGAGCTGGGTCGTAAAGATCACACTACCGCCATGCATTCGATTAACAAGATCGAAAAACAGCTCAAGTTTGACGCTATGATCAGAGAAAAAGTTAATGATATTAAGGATAGGCTTTATGCTTAGCCAGGCTGTGGATATACTGCGACTAAGTTGTGTTTTTGGAGTATCACAACCTGATGATGGTTTGTCACATTATTCGACGCTCAGTCATATTTTAGGTCTGATGTGTAAAAACACCCCCACTTTTCCTGTTTTCTACACTATCTATCCCCCATTTTATCCACTATCGCCTAGCGGCTATCGACCAGGTATAGCAGGTCGGTTTTCCACTTTATCCACATACCTTATGATGATGAGTAAGATATATTTAATTAAGGAGGAATCATGAAATTAACTATCAAGCAAGATAACCTCGCTAAGGCACTAAATGCCGTTGGTCGAGTCGCTACAGCTAAGGCTGGTATGCCAATCTTAGCTAATATCCTGCTTCGAACTGATCAAAACAAGCTAACTATTGCCGCTACTAATCTCGAAGTGGCGATTATCTCCGTCATTGGAGCGCAAGTGAAAGAACAGGGGGCGATCACCGTACCAGCTCGTCTACTAACTGATTTCATCAGTAATCTACCACACACTAATATTACCCTAGAGACAGATGAATCGAAGCTAAAGGTCAGTACTGAAGGGTTCAAGTCAACCATTAACTCGATCTTAGCTGATGATTACCCGGCTTTACCTGAGTCGGATGAGAAAGATAAGCTGAAAGTCTCTGCCGAAGAGCTGAAGAAATCGATTAGTCGGACGGCGCTGGTGTCAAGTAATGATACCACCAGACCGATCTTGACCGGTGTCTATCTGTACTCACAAGATGGTCAGCTTTATATGGTGGCAACTGATGGCTATCGCTTGGCTGAGTCGCAGTTGACTGAGTCTAAGCAAGATGTCTCGGCGATTATCCCCAGTAGTACCTTAGCCGAAGTGGTGCGCTTATTAGGCGATCTGACTGAGGTGGAGATAAAGTATAAGGACGATCAGATTACCTTTCTACTCGACAATGTCTCGGTTACTTCACGCTTGATTGATGGTAAGTTCATCGACTATCGACAGCTTATCCCGACGGAGACGAATTATCAGATAACAGTGGAGCGAGCAGAGTTCATTAAGATAGTTAAGGTGGCTGAGCTATTTGCTCGAGAGAGTGCCGGGTCGATCATTATTGAGGGTAATCCTACTGATAAACTCTTAAGCGTTCGCTCCATTACTTCTCAGCTCGGTGATAATACTTCATCGATTGAAGCGGATATCGTAGTGAAAGGAACTGAGCCGTGCATGGTTAGCCTTAACTCTAAATTTTTGTTGGATGCTCTGAATTGCCTGGAGGGAGATAAAGTCCGGATCATGTTTAACGGTAAGCTAGCACCGGTACTTTTACTGGGAGAGAAGTCGGATTATCGTCATATCATAATGCCGGTTAAGTCATAGATGTCTCACTTTCTACGCCTGCAGAACTTCCGTTGTCATCAAGACTATCAAGTCGAGCTACCGAGTGAATTAACGATTATTACCGGACCGAACGGTAGTGGTAAAACTTCGCTCATCGAGGCAATGTATTTGGCTTATCAAGGGAAGAGTTGGCGGTCAAACTTCGACCAGATTCGTCGTCAGACCGGTCATCAGCTATCCGACTGGTGGCGAGTTGATTTAACCAATCAAACTAAAGAAACTACTAGAACGATAAAATATCAGTCAGGTCAGAAGTCCTTTACGATTAATGATCGAACGTACTGTAGGTTGCCGCTCGCGATGAAAGTACCGGTGATACTATTCGAGCCGGGTGACATGCAGCTACTCTACGGCTCTCCTACCAGGCGTCGTCAATTTATCGATCGTTTCATCGCTCAGCTTGAGCCTGTTCATCAGCGAGAGCTTAATAAGTTTAACCGAGTACTGAAGCAACGGAATATTCTACTAAAACAAGACGACTATTCTGCCGAAGAACTAATGATCTGGGATATTCAATTTAGCGATCTTAGTAGTACTATCTCTCAGCGACGTCGTCAATATTTACAAGACATTAGCGAGATGTTGTCAGTAGAATATCAGCAAATCGCCGGGTCGAATCAGATGGTTCAGCTAAGATTTAGTCCGGGAGCACCAACGACTAGCCAGGCTATTATGCACCGGTTGACCGGTTCTCATGATCGTTTGACTACTATCGGTGCTCAGAAAGACGACTATAAGTTTATTTTTGGTAGTAGCGAGGCAAAATCGGTAGCGAGTCGAGGTGAGAATCGGACGATTATCTTTGCTCTGCTTAGCATCATTACTAAGCTGGCTCGTCAACAGTATGGTGATCAGGTGGTGGTCCTACTCGATGACATCGATAGCGAGCTCGACTATAGTCACCGGATCAATCTCTATGACTTACCTAGTTTCCAGAGTCATACCATAGCAACGACTCTTGACTACCGGGGTGATCATCACTCTATCCGGCTAGGTTAGTTGATTGAGGGCAGATATGATGTCTTGTTTAGATGCTTTATAGGCTGGATAAACACCGGCGATTAGACCGGTTACTGTCGGTACGACTAGCCCGAGTATGATGGCTAGCGGGCTAAAGCTGATCATCATCGAGTGAGTGAGCAGGTAGATAGAAGCGACGATATAGGCTAGCAGTAGTCCGACCAGTCCGCCTCTCAGAGAGATGATTAGGGCTTCAGCTAAGAATTGACTGACGATATCTCTAGTATTAGCACCGACGGCTTTACGGATGCCGATTTCTCGTTGACGTTCGATTACCCCGACCAGCATGATATTAGCTAGACTAATACTGCTGATCAGGAGGATCAGACCGGTAATACCGAGTGACGACATAACCAGTATTCGGACCAGATCATTCATCTTAGCTGAGATATCTTCACCGCTGATAATTGAATAGTCGCTACTGTCGGCATGTTGGTGAGTTAAGATTTGGCTCAGCTTGGTCTTAGTCTGATCTATTTTGCTAATCTTAGTGACGATGATCTGGCTGACGTTATCGCTCCGAATCAGGCGTTGACCGTTGTCTAGGGAAATGTAAGCGGAATAATCGGTATTGTAGCCTCGGATAGACAAGGCTTGGTTAGTCTGACGGATTATCCCGATGACCGTGAAGCGTTGTCCTTTGATAGTAATGACCTGGCTGCGAGCTTGATTAGTACCGAGCAACTGATTTGCTAAGCCTTCGCCCAGGATAACCAAGTTCTTATCTTTCTCGTCTTCAAACCAACTACCGTTGAGCATGTGGAGCTCTAAGTTAGCCGGGTTAGTCACCGAAGTAGCAATGATTCGGCTGGTGACTTTTGTCTTACCGAATTGAATACCGCCCGAAGTAATCAGTGTGCTATGAATGGCAGAGCTCTTAGGTAAGATCTTGCTGATTTGCTTGATATCGGTATTGCGCAAGGTGTCTCTAGGTGTACTAAAAGGCAGATTGATCAGTCCGCTATCTCTAGCTCCGCTGATGATGATTGATCTCTTGTCTATCCGCTCCAGCTGATGGTAAAAGCTAAGTTTGACGCTATCGCTAATGATGATGACCAGTGAAATGATGAAGACACTGATGATGATACCGATCATTGACAGCCTCACTCGTAAACGGTGATGACGCAGGCTATCTTTAGCTAGGTGAAGAGCTAAGTTCATTTGTGTCGCCTCACTCTGGTTAGACGTTTCTGTCGCTTCAGCGAATTAGTTGCTTTTTTCTGTCGGTTGGAGATAGTCCGTTTGGTTACCTTAAAGGCCTTGGTCTCAGTCAGCTCTTCATCTCGCTCGATCTGACCATCTCTCATATAGATTACCCTGGAGGCAAACTTCAGTAGTTCGGGATTATGAGTCACCATCAGGATAGTGTTACCTTTCTTATGGAGTTCAGTTAGCAAGTCCATGATGACCTGGCTATTATTACTATCCAGATTACCGGTCGGCTCGTCGGCTAAGATAATTGAGGGGCGACTGATCAAGGCCCTGGCGATGGCTACCCGTTGCATCTGACCTCCGGAAAGTTGGTTAGGTTTGAAATATTCCCGATTCTTCAGCCCGATAGCATCCAGTAGTTGGCTGGCCTTCTCCAGATTCTTGTAATTCCAGCCGTGCCGGTAAGTCAGTGGTAAGACGACGTTATCCAGTACGGTCATATTAGTCACTAAATTAAAGTTCTGAAAGATAAAACCGATCTCTCGATTACGAATTCTGGCTTTACGACTGCTGCTAAACTTACCGACATCTCTACCGTTAAATAAGTAGCGACCGATGGTGGGCTGGTCAAGTAGCCCCAGGATATTCAGTAGAGTTGTCTTACCGCAGCCACTCGGACCCATGATGGCGACGAACTCGCCTCGCTGGATCTCCAGATTGATACTAACGATGGCGTCAGTGGCTGAGTCGTCGAAGCCGAATGTCTTGGTAGCTCGTCGTAATGAAATGACCGGCGTCTGGTTATCACCGGTTGAAACACGAGCAAAAAACACCCGCTCGGGGTGGTTGTCATTACTCATTTCATGTCTCATTACCACTATCTAATATAATACATGTCAAATCGCCTGATAGCAAATCCTGACCCCTTAAAAATGCTTATGTTTGATATATCGCTGTGCTATAATAATGCTCATGGCAGAACATAAAGTTCCGCAGGACGTTGAGGCCGAGGATAAGCTGATCGGTCCATTTAGCTTTCGTCAATTTATGTTCCTATTAGTCGCTCTGGGGGCCGGTTTCGTCGCTTTTTTCTTGGGTAGGATCTCGATTCCGTTAGCTCTGATACCGGCTCCGTTTAGTCTCTTTTTCCTGGTGATCGCTCTTCCCCTGCGTAAAGATCAGCCGACTGAGGTCTATGTGGCGGCATTAGTCCGCTATGCTTTTGCCCCCCGGTTAAAGGTCTGGCAGGCAGATGGTGAGAAGTCAACTGTCGAGATCAGTGCGCCGATAGTTGATACCAGTCCGAAGACTAAGGATCTGGCCGGTGAAGAAGTATCACAGCGGCTGTCCTTCCTGGCTAAACTATCCGATACACAGGGTTGGTCAACCAGGGGTATGGGTGTACCGGTCAATAATACTAACCTCAACGACGATATCGCCTCCAGTGTCAGTAATACCCCTGATATACTAGAGGAAGGTAATATGTCGGAGTCGCTGGAGCGGAAGCTGGATCAATCAGAGGTCGAGGCTCGCAACCGGGCGATCAATCGGATGAAACAAGTGGCGACCAATCAAGTGCTGGCTAAGCAGGCTGCTTCTAAACTACAACAGACTGCTACCATGCCGGTGATGCCGGCTCCCCCCGTTCGACCGGCTACTCAGCAGCCGATTCCTCAGCTAATCAATCACCCCATTCGCCAGACTACCCTGCCTGCTCAGCCGGTCGCTAGTGCTGCCTATCAGCTACCTGCTAATCCGGTTACGGCGACACCGACTCCTAATCCCGGTCAAGCTCAGTACCAAATACCGCAGCAGCCCATGATACCGGTTCAGCAACCGGTATCAATGGCACCTCAGCAGCCTCAGCCGGTCTCACCTCCGGTGCAGCCGCAGCCTCCACTACCTCAGCCGGTTCAGCCACCGGTAGACCCGGTCGCAACCGGTCCACAGTTCCACCCGATCGTTCCTCGGGTGCGTCAAGTTCAGCCGACCAATCCGGCACCGGAAGCAGCTGCGGCATCTAGCCCAATCCCGGCTAAGCCTGCTATAATGGATCAAAGGATATCACCATCATCTCCACCGCCGGCAGCTAAGCCTAATCCGCCTGCCGAGAAACCGAAGCCGGGGACGATCGATATCAGATTACACTAGAGTGGGAGTATATGCAGCCAAACACGAATCAACCGATACCAAATCAGCCTCAGTCTAATGCTAGAGGTGGGGTCAGTATGCCCCAGACGGTTAAGCCCAAGCATCCTAATTCCACCCAGAATGCCCTGAGGTTTAGCGAACTGAGGGATGATATGGTGATCATGAGTGATGGGTCCTTCCGAGCGGTGGTAGCGGCTCATTCCATCAACTTTGACCTGGTTAGTGCTAAGGAGCGTGAGAGCATCGAGTATGCCTACCAGGATTTCATTAATGCGCTTAACTTCCCGATCCAGATTTATATTCGTTCGGAGCGAGTTGATATCGGTCCGTATCTAAATAAGCTCTCTCAGGTGCGGCAACGCCAAGACAATATGCTCCTCGGCGTTTTAATGGATGATTACATCCGGTTCATTAACGCCATCTCCAAGGAAGCGAATATCATGGATAAGAGCTTCTTCGTGATCATCCCTTATGATACCAGCGAGGGTAAGCAGCGGATCGGTGACTCATCCAGTAATAAGGGGCTCATCGCTAAGATGTTCAGTAGTAATGATACCCATATCTATGTCAAGATTCCGGCTGATCAATATGCCAAGGCGAAGAGTGAGCTTAATAACCGAGTGACGGCAGTGATCGGCGGGTTGCGTCAGACCGGCGTCAAATCGGTCCGACTAAATACTAAGGAACTGGGTGAGCTTTATTACAACGTTTATAACCCCGACACTGCTCTACGTCAGCCGATTGGTGATTTTCGACAGTATCTGGGCGACGTAGTTCAGAAAGGTCAGGGCGAAGCTAAACTTAATCTAGTAGGTACGATGTACGATGAGCAGAGACCGGAATAAGAAGAAAGCCCAGCAGCAACAGGCTAGCCTGTTAGCTCAGCAGCAGGCTCGAGAAGCCTCTGAAGTAGAGAGTGTCCTACAAAAAGGCATCACTACCCTACGTGACTTAGTAGCTCCGGCTAGCCTGGAGTTCAAGTCTAATTACTTTAACCTAGGTACTCGTTTCTGCCGGACTCTCTATGTCTACGGATACCCCCGGTCTATTTATACCGGCTGGTTGTCATCGATCATTAACCTTGACGAAGTCCTGGATATCTCGATGTTTATCTATCCGGTTGACTCTCGGGTGGTCATGGAGAATCTACAGCGCAAAGTAACTCAGCTTGAGGCGTCGATGCAGATCAATGCCGAGAAGGGTATGGTGCGTGACCCAGCCATGCAGGCATCGTACCAAGATGCGGAAGAGCTGCGAGATAAACTTCAGGTAGGGTCAGAGAAGTTCTTCCGCTTCGGCTTGTACTTGACACTGTCATGTAAGAGCGAGAGTGAGCTTGCCTTCGTCACCCATAAGATTGAGACTTTACTGGGCCAGCAGATGGTACTAACCAAGGTGGCTAGTGCTCAACAGGAGCAAGGTCTTAACTCGACCGTGCCGCAGTTTACTGATGACTTACAGATTCGTCACAACATGGATACCGGCGCCCTGTCAACCACCTTTCCTTTTACTTCAGCCGATTTGACCCAGGATAATGGTATCTTTTACGGAGTTAATCTTCACAACAACGGTTTGATCATCTTTGATCGGTTCAGCCTAGAGAATTACAATATGGTCGTCTTTGCTAAATCCGGTTCGGGTAAGTCATTCACCGTCAAGCTGGAGGCACTCCGATCAATGATGATGGGAGTAGATATCATCATTATCGACCCGGAGAACGAGTATCAGAAGCTCTGTGAGGCGGTTGGCGGTTCATATATCCGCTTGTCACTCAGCAGTGAGACCAGGGTTAACCCCTTTGACCTACCTCGAGTGATTGATCAAGATGACGTTAATGCCGGTGACGAAGTCGATGCTCTCAGGGCTAACCTGATCACCCTACATGGCTTGTTGCGTCAGATGCTTGGCTCAAGCCAGGTAGCTTCAGATGGTACGGTGGTTAATATCTTAACCCCTAGGGAAGAGGCTGATCTTGACCAAGCCCTGATCGATACTTATGCTCGTGCCGGCATTACTTCCGACCCGCTAACCCAGAACTCCACCCCGCCTATCATGTCTGACTTGATGGACACCCTACTTCATATGGGTGGTACCGGTCCGGAGCTGGCTCAACGTCTGCGTCAGTATACGACAGGGACATTTGCCGGTATCTTTTCACAGCAGAGTAATGTGGCGATCAATAACCATATGGTAGTCTTTAATATCCGTGATCTTGAGGATGAGCTCAGGCCGGTGGCGATGTATATCGTACTGAACCATATCTGGGGCAAAGTACGTTCAGACCAGCGTAAACGCTTCCTGATCGTTGATGAGGCATGGCAGCTGATGAAATATCCTGACAGCGCTAACTTTATGTTCTCGCTGGCTAAGCGAGCTCGTAAGTATAACCTCGGCTTGACTACGGTGACTCAGGATGTGGGCGACTTTATCACTTCACCGATGGGTCAGGCGATCGTCGCTAACTCATCAATCCAGATCTTACTGAAGCAATCACCGACAGCTATTGATGTCTTAGGACGAGTCTTTAAGCTAACGGAAGAGGAGCTAAAGCGGCTATCGAACTTCTCGGTCGGGCAGGGTCTCTTCTTTGCCGGTCAGAACCACGTGATGATTCAGATCTTACCTTCGGAGACGGAGACTAGGCTAATCTCGACCACTCCTAATCAATAAGCTATGGATGGTATCAAACGTATCGTTGTCGTCTTCTCTCATCACTCGACCAAGGCGAAACGCTATCAGCAGGTACGTGATCGACTGGTCGCTACCGGTCAAGAGCTTGGTTGGGGGCTGCGGGAGGTCTGTTTGGATAACATCCCCTACCACCAAGTGATTGAACGGTTATCTCCGGAGCTGCTGGATGGTGACCTGGTTATTGCGGCGGGAGGCGACGGCATCGCCCAGGTGACTTTTCAGGCGGTTTATCAGGCTAATCGAGCAATTGTTTACGGTACTATTCCGCTAGGTAACGGTAATGACATCTCTCGGGCTCTCAATGGTCATCACCGTTCGGCTCGGGCGATCCTTAATCAGTCGGTGGTTGATTACCATCCGCTGAATATCGTAGTAGACGGTAAGCTTACCTTCTCACTAGCCTCTTACGTCACCTTCGGGGCGACTACCGTCCTAGTTGATTGTCTTAATCAGACCCCGATCAGACGAGCTCGTCGGACACTTCGACGTTTATCACCGGCTGCTTCCCTGCCGCTTAATCAGTTAGGAAAAATATCTCGTCAGATTGACCGGCTGGAGTTCCCTGATTTTTACCGAGACGGGCGGCTAATGCGGGACGATTCGATCGGCTTTTTCACCATTTCAGCTGCCCATAATGTTTTACGCCTACCTAAAGATATCAGGCTGGCTCGTTCGGAGTTCTTTTTTCATCACGCTATGACCAAGGGAAAGAATCTGGGACAAAAGATCTTGATGGCCGGTCTCTGGACGGCTAAGCTACCTGGTGTCCTAACCGATCTGGAGGAGCTGAAGTTCACTAATAACCAAGTAGATATTATTGCTAATATCTCCGGTGACAATATCAACCTCGGTCCGGTCAAAGAGATAGTGGCGATTCGCTCGTCTCGTCCGGTACGAGTCTTATTTAACTAACTCCTGCTTAAACTTCTCTACCAGTGCTACCGGGGTCGGGTCAACACCGTTAAGGAAGGCCAGGTAGATACTAGCCATATCGCCTAGGATGGCGCCATTGATTACCTGCTCAATGTAGCTCTGACCTACTAGGACAAGGTTGTGCGCCTGGGGGCGGAAGCCGGATAAGAGGCGGTCAGTTAGGTCAAGCCGCTGGTTGATTCTGGGGTTATCGAGATTACTTCTCAGATTGATCACACAGAAAGGCTTATCGATCGGGTGGGAAGTCCAGCCGATGAACTCATTATGATTAAACTCGGGGAACTCATTACACCAGATGATATTCTTAGCGTTTTCGTTAAAGCTGGTCTTCCACTTGTAGGCTAAGGGGCTAAAGAGGTGACTGGTATAGATCAAGGGAGTTTTACCGGCACAGTCAAGGGCTAGCTTCTTAGCCTGGTTATACTCGGTAGCTACCTCAGGGGTCAACGACTGAGCGAACTGTCTGATGCTCTCAGCTGAGCTTACTAGTTGAGTGACCGGCTGATGATCTATCACCCGATAAGCCTCTAAGATGCCGGTGATAGCTAGCAAGTGCATCGGTACGCCATAGCGAGGCTGACTGATCTTGTCCAGCCGGATATATGGTAGATGCTGCGCTATAGCGAGCTCCAGTAACTTACCACCGCTAGTGATAACAGTCGTCATCGCTCCTTTATTCTGAGCGTCAGTCAACGAACTGATCGTCTCTTCGGTATTACCGCTGACACTGACGCAGATAATCAGGGAGTGACTGTCGGTGTAAGCAGGTAGCTGATAGTTTCGACTTACCTCCAGCGGTACACTGAGCCGATAATCATGATCCAGCCAGGTCTGACAGATTAGCCCGGCTAAACACGAGCCACCCATGCCGCTGATGATGATATTCCTGACTTCGCCGTGTTCTCCTACCTCGTGGTGTAGCTCAGGCTGAAAACTGAGCTGATCGGCCGAGTTACTAATGACGGTCAGGGCTTGCTCCGGGTCGGCTTGCTTGATCTGATCGATACTATCTAGGTTCATATACCTCTTTTCTTGTTTGTTATGACTCTTATGCTATAATTATACTACTTTTATAACTAAAAACAGGTGGGAGTATGCAGAATCAATCGGGTGTTAATGATGAAGAGCTAAATAAGATGATCGCCAGTCTGCGACAGGAGCAGCAGGCTAGCGTGCCGGCCAATCAAGCGGTGAACCAGCCACCAGCTCAGCCGACTAAACCAACTCCGGCCGCTCCGGCTAAGCCGGCCGGTAAGTCTGCCCCGGCTCAACCCGCTGACCCTATCTTGACCGATGTCTTAGCTCAGCCCGCTAAGCCGGCTAAGGCGAAGTCTGAGCCTGTTACTCCACCGAACGTTAATTCACTAGGTCATAATGTTGATAGTGGAGCGCTTGGTGATATTCGATTGCAAGTTATCTCAGAGTTACGACCACTGGTAAACAGGCTGGATTTCTTAGCACCGGCCGATAAGTTTGATACTCTCCTGCTGTTGATTCGGACGATCGATGATAGTTCGCTCATCCCGATGGCACATCAGACTGCTATGGCAATCCCTGATGAAGTGAAGAGGGCTCAGGCACTCCTGGATATCTTAAAAGAGATCGATTTCTTCACTCAGAAAAGGGGCTAGTTCTACCCCCTGAGACTTAGCTTGACCTAGCCTAAATTAATATAGCCCGAGTGTGACTCGGGCTATATAGCTTAGAGAACGTACCGGCTAGTTAATCTAGTAGCCCATTCCCATACCGGGATTACCGGCTGCTTCGGCGGTCGGCTTCTCGGGGATGTCTACTACCAGTGCTCCCATAGTCATGGCGGTACTGGCGATCGAGACGGCGTTCCGGATCGCTTGGTAGGTGACCATCGCCGGATCAACCACTCCGGCCTTCTTTAGGTCGATCAGCTTGCCTTGGTAGTTCGCCACATCGACACCATAGCCAGGTTTAGCCTCTTGTACCTGGGCTAAGAGTGCCTCGGCATTTAGGCCGGCGTTAGTAGCTAGCTGTTTGAAGGGCATTAGTAGAGCATTACGCATGATCTCTGCCCCGGCACTATCACCGGTAATCTTACCGGCTAAGTTGATCGGGGTTACTCCACCGCCCGGTACTATTCCCTCCAGCAGGGCTGCCTTGACGGCTGCTACGGCGTCATCTACCCGATATTTCTTCTCGTCGATTTCGGTCTCGGTCGCTCCACCGACCTTAATCACGGCGACTTTACCACTGAGAGCAGCGGCTCGCTTATCCAGCTGCTCTCGATCATAATCTGAGGTAGCGACGCCAGCCTGGGTCTTGATCTGGTCGATGCGCTGGCTAATGGTAGTCTTATCACCGGCTCCTTCGATGATCGTAGTATTATCCTTAGCGACAATCACCTTACGGGCTGAGCCGACCACTTCCAGACCGACGTTATCAAAGGTCATGCCTTGATCGGAAGTAATGACGCTAGCTCCGGTTAATGTGGCGATATCTTGCAAGACTTCCTTGCGCCGATCGCCAAAGGACGGCGCCTTAACGGCGACGGTATTGAGAGCTCCCTTGAGCCGGTTAAGGATAAGGATACCCAGTGCTTCACCCTCGACATCTTCGGCGATCAGCACGATATCTTTCTTGCCGGAGGCAACCAGCTTTTCCATTAGCGGTAGCATTTCTTGAGCTGAGCTAATCTTCTTGTCGGTGATGATGATAGCCGGCTTGTCATAGACGGCTTCCATTCTATTGGTATCAGTCGCCATATAGGCCGAGACATAGCCTCGGTCAAAAGTGAAACCTTCGGTGATTTCCGACTCCATGGCTAGACCTTGACCGGCCTCGACACTGACTACCCCATCTTTACCGATACGAGAGATAACGCTGGCGATCAACTTACCGATCTCGGTGTCACCGGCGCTGATACTGGCCACCTCGGTGATGAGATCGTTCTTACCATCGACCGGCTCGGCGATCTTATTAAGCTCACTTAGCACCTGAGCACCGGCCTTTTCGACACCCTTGCGCAGCTCCATCGGATTATGTCCGGCGGCGATCAGCCGATTAGCCTCTTTTAAGATTTCATAGGTCAGGACAGTCACGGTGGTGGTGCCATCACCGGCCGCCTTGTTCATCTTCTTGGCTGCCTGTTTGATCAGCTCGGCGCCAACCTTCTCGCCCAGATTATCCTCATTTTCCGGCAGGTCGATCGCCTCAGCGACGGTGACACCGTCATGAGTGACATTCGGTCCGCCGTAGGACTTACTGATGACTACATTACGCCCTTTCGGCCCCATTGTAGTCTTGACTGCATCGGCTAAGGTCTTAGCACCGGCGAGAACCTTCTCTCTCGCTTCATCACCATAGAATACTTGCTTTGCCATTTATTTCTCCTTTACTATTGCCAGGACATCTTCTTCTTTGACGATCAGGTACTCGACTCCATCTACCTTGACATCACTAGTCGAGTATTCTCGCACTACGATTCGCTCTCCTGCCTTAATCTCCTTGACGCCCTGACCGACTGCTACTACCTTAGCGATCTGCGATTTTTCCTTAGTGTCAGTTGGTAGGTATAGCCCGGTAGCTGTCTTAGTGGCGGCTTCTTCCCGCATAGCGACTAAGCGATCAGCTAAGGGACGAAGTGGAACATTGCTCATTTACTCCTCCTTATCATATTGACCGATACAGCTAATATAGCGCAGATAGTTAGCACTTGCAAGCCTAGAGTGCCAGAAAGAGCTTATGATTATCCGGTAGCTAGCTAGTAGCCTCGCTGCTCGCTCTTGATCCGGTCGTTGCAGTTAAAGTCACCATAGATTAGCTGTGACTTATCGAGACAGAGGATCAGCGTGGTGTAGTCATATAGTCCTGAAGTCTCGGCTGGTAAGGGTGAGTAGCTGTCTTTCACCTGGTAAGACTGCTTGACCTTAGGTAAGTCGATGATGAAGTCCGTCTGATAGATCAGCTTATCGGCGTCAGTCATAGTCTGACGATAGCTGTTCTTGCGGATGACGATATCGCCATGATCGCCTGATACCTTATTAAGCCTGAGAGTGTAGCCGATCTGGCGCTGAATGTTTAGTATCTCTTCTCTAGGTAGATTCTGGGCGACTTGGTCAAGCTTCTTAACCGGGTAGTCCTCAGGGGCGATCTCATTGCTATTACTGCTACGGCTGCCCGAAGTACTAGACGAGCTGGAGCCGGAGCGAGACGAGCTGGAGGAGCTGCCACTAGTACCACCACTAGTACCGGTAGTACTAGTACCACGGATAGTGTTAGTACCACCACCTCTGATATTAGCTTGGTCTCGTTTATTACCACCCAGCACTGTGGCTGTGATGATGATAACCATGATCACCACCATCGCCACTGCGGCTATCAGGTATAGCTTACGCTTGTCGGGCATGTCTAGGGTACCCTACTATCCCAGCTAGCTATCACCACCGGTGCTGCAGGAGCACCGGTTCCGGTAGGTGCACTGGCACTGGCGATAGCCCTTAGTCTACTTTGGTCTATAGCGTCTAACTTGCCGAAATCAGAATGCCGCATCATCTTATTTGCATGTAGGATAGCCAGGGTAGATGAACCACCACCGGAATTGTAGTCGTGATATATGTTAGGTATCTTGTGAGTGTTAGCGAGTTTTTCTCCGGCCGTACTACGCACCATAGTATTATCATTTAAGGCGGTGGCAGTCGGGGCAGACATCTTCCTAGCCAGTTTAGGATCACTTAGGGCGATGTTGGATTGTCTCGCCATACTACTTAGTCCGGCATCTGCCTGAGCGATATTACCGCCATTAACCCCCGCATTCTGAAGCGTTGTACGCATCTGGATTAGATCGGCGGCATCCATACCGGCAGCATCCTGAGCTGTCAGCTGGGTAGAGGAATAGTCTGCTACAGCATCAGCGTAATTCGCCTCAAATTGGCTAGTATTCCAGCCGCCACTGGAGGCGAAGTTTCTTAGCGATTTTCCGCTCATAATAGAGTTACCGTTAGCGCTAGCGGTATTAGCGAAGGTCTGAACCAGTCTATCAGCATCAGCTGCTCGACCATTCTTTCTTAGCTTATCTGCCTCTGTATTGACAGCTTGCATTGACTGCTTAACCTCGGCTGCACTAGCGTTAGGTAGCTCTTTTTCGATAGCCGCCCTCATCAGGTACGGATCAAGTGTCTTACCGCCTATCTGACCTGTGGTAAAGGCAGTCTTTAGATCCTTATCGCTATATTTATCTACTTTCTTTCGGGCAGAATCCATTGCTTGACTATCAAGCTGACTGGCGATGTTACCGGTGCTAGCTCCCCCTCTCATATTCTGAACAGCACCCGCTGCTCTACCGGCGGCCGCCCCGGCTGCTCCACCGATCGCCCCGCCAATTGCTCCTGCTGCCCTGCCTCTCAGTCCAGGACTATTTGGATCACCGGGCTTACCCGTAAACTTTGATCCTGCCCAACCGGCGAACTTGTTAGCTGCCCGGTTGTTCTGAGCAGCGATGGTAGCCTTACCCATGATATCACCTGACATTTTAAAGAGGGGCAGGATTGACATTGCAGGAGCTACCAGACAAATCACTTCCATTAGTAAGCTGAATATAGCTAGTGCAGCATCGGGGCTATCAGGATTTAGACTAGATACTACTCTTGATCCGGCCCAGACCAGCATAAAGAGAGGGTAAACTAATAGCAACTTGATGTAGTTGTCCCGCCACATAGTGAAGCCCTTACTGAGCCCTTGACTATTGAATAGATAAGAGGCGATAGCGACCGGCGAGATGATCACCAGTATCATCAGAGCCATACCACGGACGACTAGAGCAAAGAGGATGGTTAGTAAGGCTATGATTATCGGTGGTCCTACTAAGAATATTAGGATGGCTACTATAGCTACGGTAGTTATAACCCCCACCTCAGGTGATATTACATCAGCAGTCGCCTTGGCGGTTTTCATTAGCTGAGGGGCATCGCCAGTCTTACCGCCCAGGAATAGCCCGAATATACCATGACCCAGAATATTTGACAGATCTACTAGTGCCATGCAGATGTAGTAAGATAAGTTAATCGCCATAGCGAAGATGATGATCCTGGGTAGTAGCTTCTTAATATCGTAGTTTGATAGTCCACCAGTCGAGGTAGCCGTCGAGTAGATTACCACCAGGAAAGCGATGATCAGTATAGCATTAGCGACATTTAGAAGGTTACCCCATTGTTTACGAACTGCATCCTCTTTAGTTAACTCCGCTTGAGACTCCAGTATCTTTGCTACTGTATTGAACAAGACCTGAGTGATGGTGACAAATAAGTTCTGCCCCGAACAGATTATTGATCCAAAGCCATTCAGCTCGGCGGCACATTCATCTTTATTCTCTTCTGGCGCAGTTGCGTCGGTGTTGTTCTTGTCGGGATTATTCTGTGCTTCTTTATTGAGTGCTTCAGCGTAAGCCCCGGCTAGATTACTATATTTCTGGACAGCTTCTTCACAGTTCATATCTGCCTGACCATTATTGTTTTTATAACTAGCCCAGACAGAGATATCTTGTTTCTTTTTGGAGTTAAAATTAAAGTCACCTTTTTTCACTTCATACTTACCACCATCACCCTTGACTACATACTGATAAGCTCCACTACCACTCTCGACAAATCCACCTCCCTCTGAACAGTACTTATCCACAGCGTCTTTATATAATTGAGCTTCGGCTGCAGGACTTAACTTTGGTACGGGGAAATCGCTAACCGCTTGTTTAAGGAACTTACATTGTGCTTTCAGCCCCCGAAGGTTATTGGCATTAAGTCTCTCCCTAACTTTATCTGGACTACTAACGATGCCGGTATCGGGAACATTAGAGATCATAAGCTGATTACTGTCGGAAATGCGATCATCACTATTAAGCTGAGCATGTTCTGAAAAATATTTGGCAAAGTAATCAGATTTACCAGCCACACCGGAAAGCCATATAACGTCACACTGAATACGTTTTCTTCCGTCGGGTAATCCACCGCGCACCCCTTCGTCAAATGGGTTGTACATATCTGTTACAAATCCACCCACACCCGCACTGATTGGCATCTTACCCATGTCATTGAGAGCCTTCTCGTTAAGATAACAATCAGTATTACTACTATCATAAATCGCATCCTTACAAGCTGTTACTTTCTGTGCCTGCTTGAAGCTCTCAACCTCTTTTTTGATATCTTCTGCTACGTCAGCACTAGCAATATTACCGGCAATAAGGGAATAAATAGTAATAATAGCGAATAAGCTTAATACGACAGCTATGCGATTAGTCGGTCTATGCGAGTGTACACGACAACTAGCTGAGCTATGTTTATCTTCTTTAATATTCGCACTCTTTTTCTTCCGCCACCGCATTATCTTCATGCTAATAATCTACTATAAAAATGTAGACAAAGTCAATTTTCGCTTTGTCTACATGGCTTGTGGGTCTATTAACTTCTGTTGTATATAGTAATGAAACCGTCGTCGGTGCTATTATTTTCGTTATTACGGGTGTCTTTTCTCTCTTTCTTGATTATCTCTATTATTTGCTTAACTGTCGGGAGTGAGTCGGATTCGTAAATATTAACATAGCCTGATCCTGTATAGTACTTAGACGCAGCTCCTATAGACCATTGAAATCGCTGTCCAAAGTGTGCGGTGTATTGTGCAGAGCTATTCACTATCTTATATAATACTTTACATCTTCTATAGTCTCTAATATCAGGAAGATACTTACTTAAGTCGTAGTCTATCATTACGTATGCTGCATCATCAAACGAGTCGGCAGATGGCTCTGAGTAGACATCTTTGCCGTTGTTAGCTCTGTAGCTATCTCGATATTTCTTATTGAGGCTATCGCCGTATTCACCTAGCAATCCTTTTAGGGCATCTCGGACGACCCTATGATTACTTTCAAGGACGGAGTCTAACGATCCATCAGCGTTTATCTTACCGGTTGCTCTGTCTAGTAAATCATTCCCCGTGATTTCTTTTCGTGCGTCTAGTGAGTCATTATCATCATACTGAGTACTGACTTCACCTTCATGGTCTAACACATATTGACCATTACTACTATTAGGCGGAAAGTACATCTTGTACACCTTGTAGCTGATCTTACCGTCATGCTCGCTATCGGCGGTCTCGACGTTCATATTCGGGTCAGTATCTTTGATTTCTGCTGCTTGGTCTGACTCGGCTGAAGAATTATTAGACGTAGCAGTGGGTGGTGTCTGATTGTAGCTACTGCTATTAGTCTTATTTAATACAGCGTTACCTAGGCTCATAGCCAGGGCTAGTGAGGCTACCGCCCCGCCCATGATGGCTAATGCTTTACGTCGATTCGGGTTAGCTAGCTTATCTTTCGCTGTAGCGGTGAACTCGCCTGCCTTATCAGCGACATAGCCTATACCGGACTCAATATTACCGGCTATCTGGTCGGTATCGATATTCCTGACTGCATCAGCTACTCGAGAGCCCATATTTATATTACTGCCGCTACCATAGCCGGCATCTGATGTAGCATAGGAGAGTTGAGGACCGACCGGAGCTGGGCTGAAAGAAGCAGGGGTGTAGCCAGGGTTATAAGCGAAGTTACCGGCCTGGCTATAGCTCTGCTGAGGTATCTGAGGGCTATTTAAGTTGGCCTGATCATATGAGATAGTAAAAGGCACAGCGTTAGCGCCATCCATATCAGTCGGAGCTGAGCTATAGTTAGTACTGTTAGCGCTGTGGGTAGGCCTGTAATTACCTTCCATTACTTAGAGTGTCCTCTCTTTCTACTCTCTACTAGAGTAAAAAACAACTAGCAGGTTACCCTACTAGCTGTGATAATACTGATCTTCTTCGGAGATTATTCAATCTCCTAACCACCTCTATTCCAATAATGGCTAAGCTTACTATACAGCGTATCCGGCTAGTTAGCAAGCTTGAGCGAGATGATATGTTTAGAGATACCCCCTCCTACATTTGACTTTATTGATGCTTATTATATGATAATTACCAGTATGATAGGTAAAAGAGAAAAAAATAGTCATAGAGCAAAAAGGATATCGGTCGGGTTGCATCGACTAGTACCTTGTTATTTAGTCCTCCATACAATGTTTCTGGTTGTATTAGCTGTAGCTATTGTAGCTACAGTAGTTGGTAATATTAGTTATGCAAAAACGGATTCAGGTGGTGGGGCTGGTAAAAAGGATGAGTTTCCAATAGGGCAATATTGCAAGGAGCAAGAGGCGCTTGGTAAGAATCCAATTATATGTAAAAGTCCAGAAGAACAAGGGAAGGCTAAGATAAATGATCCTACAGGCTATCAAAAGGCCATGGAAGAATACGAAAAGGTTAAAGCAGCACATATTAAGGGAAAAAATCAAGGCAATAATCAGAATAATAACAATCAGAATCAGGGTAGTAACAATAATCAGAACCAAAATCAGAACCAGAGTCAAGGTGGCAATAATCAGAACCAGAATCAAAATGGCGGCAACAATAATAGCAATGGTGGCAGTAATGGTGGAGGCGGTGGTTCCGGCGGGGGTAGCACCTGTGGTAGTGCCCATACTTTCTTCGACTGGGGTTGTAACGGTGCTGACGACAAGGATTCTATCCTGACGGTGCTGGTTACTATCTCCAACTGGCTGGCGGCCGGCGTGGTGATAGCGGTGATCGGGGGTATCATCTATGGGGCGATCATGTATGCCACCTCGGCCGGCGATGCGGGGAAGGCAAAGAGTGCCACGGAGATCATCAGGAACGCTTTTATTGCTCTGATCCTATACTTCCTGATGTGGGCATTCTTACAGTACATCGTGCCGGGAGGGTTATTTAACTAATGCTCAGGAGATTATGTAGGAGTATTATCGTCTTAGCGCTGGTAGTCACCAGTGTAAGTGTAGCTCTGCCTGCCGGTGAGGCTCATGCCGGTTGTACTGATATGGTGATGGGCTTCCCCACCTGGTACCGGGGGCTGGACTGTAATGACGGTCATGTCAACCTAGACGGTAAGAAGCTGGGTGAGGTGGCAATGATCATCGGGCTAAATGTGATAGATGTGGGGCTGAGAATCGTCGGTATAATAGCCACGGTGATGATCGTCTATAGCGGCTACCTCTTCATGCTGTCGACCGGTGAGGGTGTGGCTGAGAAGACAAAGAAGGCTCGCACTGCTCTGACCTCGGCGATTATTGGGCTGGTTTTGGCAGTATCGGCTGCCTTTGTGATATCTTTTATAGTAAGCAGGATGAAGTAAATGACGAAAGATATACTGATAGCAGCCACAGTCAAGAATGTACCTAATGGTCAGATAGACCTACCGCAGCTCAAGCCGGACAAGGTTGTCTCGGGGGGCTTTAATGTCGCTTTCTTTGTGGCGGGGGCACTGGCGGTGATCATGATCATAGTCTCAGGCATCATGTACATGACAGCAGGTGGTGATACTAAGAAAGCTACCCTAGCTACGAAGGCTCTCACTGTTACCGTCATCGGGCTCATCGTCATCGTGCTAGCTGCCGCTCTGGTTAATTTCATACTGGGGAATATCGGCTGATGAGTCGGGGTTTTGCCATCAGGCTCAAGTCTTTCTTCTTCGCCGGGGTGTTACTCTTAGCTGTACTGCCACTGGTGACCAGTCAGCCGGCTTTTGCTGACTGTATCTCAGATCCGACTAGTGCCGGCTGCCCCTGTGCTCTCAATAGCTCCAGTGCTGCTTGTAAAGATCTGAGCAAGCCGGATGGTCTATCTAATACACTGAAGAATGCTACCAATACCGTACTCTTCATCGCCGGGGCTTTAGCGGTGATCATGATCATCTATGGTTCAATCCGTTTTATGACAGCGCATGGTAATGAAAAACAGGTCGAGAGTGCCCGCTTGATCGTCACTTATTCGGTCATCGGACTGATCATCGCTATCCTCGCCTACGCTCTAGTTAATTTCGTGCTGAGTAATCTGTAAAAGATAAGGAGGAAGATGAAACGGATAAGCAAAGCTAAAGTACTAGCGACGGTGATGTGCCTAGCCATGGTCTTTACCGTAGCATCACCGGTCAGCCTGCCGGTGTATGCTGACTCTAGAGATGAGGCGCAGAATGGTGCCAAGCTGGTTGACGGTGGTGGCTCTGCCAAACAAGACTTACCGGATATCATCACCACTATCATTAATGTGATGCTCTTCATCGCTGCAGCTCTGGCGGTGATCATGATCATCTATGGCGGTATCCGCTATATTACCGCCCACGGTGATGAGAAGCAGGTTAAAGTTGCTAAAGATACCATCGTCTACTCGGTAACGGGCTTGATCATCGCTATCCTTGCCTATGCTCTGGTCACCTTCATCTTCAACACGTTTAAGTAGTGGCGGTGATTGTAATTACTGACTGACTGTTCTATAATGATGGAAATAAAATGAAAAAATAGGAGGAAGGAAGATAATGAAGAATATGTTTAAGAAGGTTGTGGCGGGCTTCGTCGTAGTAGCGAGCATGGCACTGGTGATGACCGGGTTGGGTGTCGTATCCAGCTTGCCTGCTCATGCAGCTTGTAAAGTTGATGATGGGATTGGCGGTGCCTTACAGGATGACTGTAGCCGAGGCAAGGGTCAAGCCAAGGAATTAGATGGCAATCAGGGTGTTATTACTACTATCATTAATACCATGCTCTTTATCGTCGGTTTACTGGCGGTGATCATGATCATCTACGCCGGTATTAGGTTCGTGACCGCCCACGGTGATGAAAAGCAGGTCGAGAGTGCTCGCCAGACTATCCTCTACTCAGTCGTAGGTTTGATCGTTGCTATCCTAGCCTACGCTCTGGTCAACTGGGTCTTCACTCAGTTTAAGACAACAAATTAAGTTTAAGAGAGTGAGGAATTAAACTATGTCGAGAAGCCTACCATCCAAGCCTGCTGCCGGGTTAGCTTTGGCCGGCGTACTGTCGATGGTGGGCTCTCTGACGGCGTCGGCACTTTCCCTGACAGATGTCTTTTCCGGACCGTACCGGGGTGAAGGTCAGCCATCGAACCTATTTAACGGTCAGTCGGCCATCATACCGAGGATCATCAATCTGATGCTCTTCATCGTCGGTATCTTGTCTATCTTTATGATCATCTACGGCGGCATCCGCTATGTCTTATCGGGTGGCGATAATGCTAAGGTGAAAGATGCTATGCATACTATCATGTACTCAATCGTCGGTTTGGTAGTAGCTATCCTTGGTTATGCGGTAGTCGGCTGGGTAGTTTCGGTAGTTGGGGCTGGCGGGGCTGCTAATGGCTCCTCAGCTACGGTGACAATGCTGATCACTTCCCTACTGGCTTAAGGTTGTGTGAGACTCGTACCACCAAATAGTACTGGAACCAAAAGAACAATAAAGATATTAAAAAGCGGTGATTATCTCACCGCTTTACTTCGTGTAGCTATCTTAAAGGCTACTGGATTTGGATCTTACGAGCCTGCTCTTGCTTGACCTTATTAAAGGCGATGGTAAGCACGCCATCTTTCAGCACAGCCTTGACCTCGTCCTCTTTGACCGCTACAGGTAGAACCAGTGTTCGGCTGAACTCTCCCCAGTAGCACTCTTGGACATGCCAGTGGGTAGCATCGCTGTCATCACCGCTGCTCAGTGTGCCGCTAATGGTCAGCACACCGTCAGCGATACTGACGTCCAGGTCATTCTTGTTAACGCCGGCCGTCCGAGCCTTAACTATCAGCTGCTCCGGTGTCTCATACACATCGACTGCCAGCTGACCCGGTACTGAGTCGTATTCACCGTCTCGGCTATTACTCGCTACAGTCTGATTACCGTTACCGGAATTATCAGCGGGATCATCAGTGCTGAATAGTGCTTTAGCTAAATCGCCATCCAAGCCATCAATCAGCAGATCATCGCCTTGTTGTCCTCTCGCCATTCTCCTCCTTACATTCGCTTACATAATGTCAGCGTTTATGGCATAATTATAACTAAGTTACCACTGATTGACAACTACCGGAGTGCTGTTAGAAGTGTAAAAAAGACAATGCTACTACTGTTAGACAATTTGCTTGGGCTACTTTCACCCCATATTTGTAAGCGTTGTGGTGTTGTAGGTAGTACTTATTGCAAGCGTTGTATTTATGACGTAGCTGAGCAGCCGTACTCCGTTTGCCTGAATTGCCGTGGTAAATGCTCACCGGATAATCTCTGCCCTAGTTGCCGGAAGGCGCTATCTTGTTTCACCAGGTTGGTCTCTATCGCTCCTAGGCAGGGATCGCTGAAACACCTGGTCGATGGCTATAAGTTTCGTAGCGAAGTGGCCTCGGCGCAGGTCCTGGCTGAGCTGATCGACCTGCGTCTGGGCGACCTGCCGGCAGGGACGGTAATCGTCCCCATCCCTACGGTAGCTAGCCATATTAGGGAGCGAGGATTTGACCATATGCTCCTAGTGGCGAAGCAATTAGCCGGGAGGCGTCAGCTGGTGGTAGCTGACCGTATTCTCATGAGGACAGACAACCTATCTCAGCACCGGCTGAGTGCTCCGGATCGGCGTCGTCTGATCAGTAAGTCGCTAGTTCTCTCCCCCGCCTATGATCAGCCGGTTAATGATGATATCCCGAGGAGCGTTCTACTACTTGATGATATCTGGACGACCGGCTCGACTATGATTAGAGCCGCTAGACTCCTTAAGAGCGCCGGTGTTAGGCATATTACTGCTGTAGCTATCTTAACTCAGCCTAAATAGCCACTAGAACCAGTTGGGGCATAACGAATAATGTCTATAGCTTGGCGGAAGAGGAGGGATTCGAACCCTCGAAGACCTTGCGGTCTTATCGCTTTTCGAGAGCGACCAGATCAACCACTCCTGCACCCTTCCCCGACTGTTAGTATAGCATGCTTACAGCTTGAGGTAGCGGATAAGCTTATCGATACCTCGCTCGGGCACTTCCTCCATGGGTAGGAAGTTGGCCAGCATATCGACGATTCTTTCACCATCGGTCTCGCTGATATATGGCGTGACTTCCATACCGAACTGGCGGTTGGGTATCAAGACTAGCTGCCACAGCTTGTCACTCCGGCGGACGCCGAAAGAATGAAACTCGCTATATGGGTGTAGCTTGTCGTTAATGTCTATCCCTTTACCGGAGATGGTGTATTTGACTACCCTGCTCGGCAGCTTAGCTGAGCTGACCAGGGCGATGTACATCACTATCAGTAAGACGGCGATGGTAATCGCTGAGACCAGTTCCATCCTCTTAATGGCGACCATAACTATGACAAAGACGAGTACCAGGCTGAATATCGCAGCGGCGATCTGATACCATTTCTTACTCCGCTGAGGCGATATCGAGCTGCTAGCTGTCCAGGTGATCGGTGGTAAGTCCGGTACCCGGTCGGCAACTGACGATGCTTGACCGCTCGTCGGGGTGTTATTTGCCGGTTGAGTCGCATTACCCTGCCCCATCGGTGGCAGAGGTGCTTGTTTGTCTTGGCCTTCTATAGGCGAAAGAGGCGTATTGCCTGATCCACTATCTTGCATAGACTCATTATAGCATAAGCTAGTTAAATAATTGCTTGGCGGAGGAGGGGAGATTCGAACTCCCGCGCCAGATTTCTCCAACCTAACGATTTAGCAAACCGTCCCCTTCAGCCACTTGGGTACTCCTCCAGCTAGCAGTTATTCTAGCAGAGATCAGCTTAAATTGACAGCGCCCGGATGAAGGCGGTGAATAGCGGATGCGGTCGCATAGGGCGGGAGCGAAACTCGGGGTGAGCCTGGGTAGCGACGAAGAAGCGATGCCGAGGAGCTTCGACGAACTCAACCAGACGACCATCCGGCGATGTACCGGAGACGATCAGTCCGCCGTCATTAATGTAGCTGAGGAAAGCTCGGTTGACTTCATAGCGATGACGATGACGTTCGGTCACTGTAGTCGTACCGTAGATCTGAGCTACTTGGCTGTCGGCGACCAGTTTAGCTGGGTAATTACCTAGGCGCATCGTGCCGCCGGTCGATTCTTTACCCTTCTGATCATCCATGATGTAGATGACGTCATCTCTTGACTCAGGGTCAATCTCGGCGCTGGTTGCTTTCTCCAGCCCACCTCGCCTGGCAGCGGCGATGGCTGCCATCTGGAGACCTAAGCATAGTCCAAGGTATGGCTTGTCGTGAGTCAGGGCGTAATCAGCTGCTTTGATCTTGCCCTCCAGTCCTCGTGTGCCGAAGCCACCCGGCACTAAGATACCATCAACTGAAGCTAGCTCCTCGTCGGTCACCGTCTCGGCATTGAGCCACTTGAGCTCCAGGTTGACTTGGTTAGCGTACGAAGCAGCTTTGAGTGCCTCAGTCACCGAGATGTAGGTATCGGTATTGTCGGTATACTTAGCTACCAGCCCGACGGTTACTGTCCGGTCATAGCGTTGACTGCTAATCCGGCGGAGATTCTCCCAAGCCGACATATCGGGCAGGTTGTCCATATTGACGAACCGGTTTAATACTTCTGCGATATCACTCTTAAGCAGGTTAAAGGGTACGTCGTAGACTGACTTAATGTCGGGTAAGATCACCACTGCTTGCTTAGGAATGTTAGCGAAGCGGGCGATCTTATCGGCGATAGCTCGGGGTGCCATCTTCTCGGTGCGAGCTAAGACGATATCAGGGATGATACCAAAGCCTCGCAGGTCTTGTAGAGCGTTCTGAGCCGGCTTAGTCTTAAACTCCCGGCTGATCTTAAGCCACGGTACGTAGACGACTGAGACATAGAGACAATTCTGCTGCCCGACGAGGCTGGAGAAGGTGCGAATGGCCTCGACGAAAGCCAGCCCCTCGTAATCACCGATCGTACCGCCGATCTCAACCAGATGAACATCACTTCCCTGACCGGCTCTGAGAATTGACTGATGGATAGCATCCGTCAGATGAGGAATCAGCTGGACGGTCTTACCGTGAAAGCCGCCCGAGCGCTCCTTTTCGATTAACTCCCGGTAGAGCTTGCCGGATAGAGTGATGGAATCCTTAGTTGTTTCTTCGTCGAGAAACCGCTCGTAATGACCTAGGTCAAGGTCGGTCTCTACTCCATCTTTCGTCACGAAGCATTCGCCGTGCTCGGCCGGGTTAAGCAGCCCGGCATCAACGTTGAGATAGGGGTCACACTTCTGGATGCTGACCTTGAGTCCTTTACCCTTGAGGATTGCCCCCATGCTGGCGGCAGCTATCCCCTTACCTACTCCGGAGATCACTCCTCCCGTGACAAAGATATATTTGGTATTTGTTTTTTCCATAAGTCCCTCACTTAGCTTACAGGGATATGATAACACAAAAATATCCCGCTCGGGGATATTTTCGCTAGCTGTCGGATAAAGAGCCGGCGTGATTTACTTTGACTGCTTTGGCCGGTTGACTTTCTGTAGACGAGATTCGACAGGCTTCCGCTCTCGGACTGCCGTGGTAGCCGGCTTCGCTAAGGCGACAAAGCTAGCCGGGATACCTCGACCGTCACGGTCGTCGTTGTCTTGGTCGACCTGGTCATGATCCTCTAGGTATGGGTCAGGCAAGCCCGCTTGGTCAAACTTCTCGCCTACGTAGTACTTGATATCTTCCGGCTTCGTATTGCTATCAAAGTCAGCATCCCGGAAAGCTTTACGTTTTTGATCTATCATTTTATTGTTTCCTTTCGTTAAACTATCCATACTATATCATGAAAGTGCTTATGCGTCAAGGTAGGGGGGAGGCCTAACTGTTCAGTCAACTAATCTAGAAATAACAAATTTAAATAATAATTAGATACGATACAACTAAAAAAGAACAGCTTCTTATCTAAAATAAGTTGGCGACAAAAATAACCCTTCTGAATCAGAAGGGTTATCCCAACCAGGCGACGTATTTACAATACGCTTAATCAATTCGATCGCTTATGGCTGTGCAACAGTACTTACGTCTGTAATACTATAGTACTATACTAAGCACAATGGCGCAAGCAAGCATTATGGCAATAAAATATCATTATGATATGGGATATTAGTGTAGAGCTTTGGACGATTAAAATTCCTACCATACCATAAACGGTTTGCTAGAATATCGCTTGCTTGCACTAGATAATCTCGGGACGAATCACAGAACTTTATGTTTATCTCAAAGTCAGCGAACAGTATCGGAGGGTAAAACACTCCATAATCAAAATTACGAATTCCATGTATTAGCTCCTCTCGAATGCTATCTGAGAGTTTATAGTATCCGTTGGTTGATGTGTGTTGCTGGTCAATGTAAACTCGCAGAGAAACCGGCTTGTCTGCATCAATTTTGCCAGACATAATTAGCTTCTCTAGCTTAGACTTTATCATTCTCTTTAGGGCGTAGTCTTTGTAGCGATGAATTGATAGTTTGTTTGCCATAATAGATTCATTGACGTCAGGTAGCCTCACTGTAGCACTAAGGCTATTGAATGACTTGACACAATTATACAGACTTCTCTTGTATTTAATTTCTAAGCCGGCTGCTTTTAACTCTGACCCCATAGATATACCGAGACTAGATTTTATCTCTCTAGACATCGTCTTGAACCGCTCTCTTGCTGCAATACGCTCATGGTTATCCAAGAACAGATATCCAGCGTATATAAAATAATCATGCCCAGAATTAAGAGAGAAAACACCAGAATCATCTAGGTATATCGATATTTCTTGATACTCTTTATCACTCATATTGGTAATAATTATAACATTTTTCGTAAAAACACCTGAGCGTTCTGTTACATTAACGCCTTAACTGCAAAGGATAAGCTTAATAAAGACACGTTTCAAGTTCTTACATTAACGTACTGGCACTTCGTCAAAAGGGAAAATTACCCCCTTTTTTCATAGATACAACGGATGGAACTAATCTATTGTTTGACGTATAGTGTCGCTTTGTAATGGCTTTCGCCGGTGATCGGGTCGGGGATGGAGATGGTCTTAGTGGCTCGCCAACCAGTCATCTGACTTAGTGGAGCGATAGTGACTTGGTCGGCGCTGTAACCGGCTAGCCAGACTTGTTGCTCAGTCGCTAAGAACCGTTGTAGATTAGTAATCCCCTTGCCCAGTCGGTTGTCTTTGAGCATCTGGAGCGAGTTAACCTCAGGGTCTCTGACTTCATTCCAGACATAGTAGACGGGATGTGACTTCTGCTCATAGACGGCTGCTTCGTAGTAGTTGTAAGCTCCGGTCAGGATGATCGGAGTATTATCCTTAGTGGTGTTAATCTGCTCTACTACTTCACCGGTCATGGTATTCTTAGCGGAACCGTTAAAGTAACGGTTGTAATTACCGAGACGATAAACATTGCGAACGCCGCAAATAGAGGCGACTACTACTAAGGTGAGCAGCAGACCGGCGAGCCGTCGATTAGGTGACCGGACGATGATTGCCGCTAGCCAGATCACGGTGAAGATCACTGCCACCATCAGGTAGCGATCAACGAAAACTGACTTAAAGGGATAGAAAGATAGCAGCATGAGCCATAGTATGGGAGCGACCGCTACCACCAAGGTCAAGAGCAGCGAGGGTCGGCTAGCCGGTTTAGACTTGCAGTATACCTGCCGGCTTACTGCGACTACCAGGACAAGGATTGCCCAGACTAATACTGCCCACCAGCCGTCCGTGCCGGAAGCTTCGCTATAGAGAGTGAGGCTCGACCAGTAATCGCCCAAGGTATTGACAGTCACAGCCGGGATCCAGTAGCCGCTGGACATGCCCCGGAGCTGATGTAACACATGAGGTATCCATGGTAAAAAGGCGGCAATGGCGACGGCGTGAGCTATCAGCCAGTCAGCGCTAAAGAAACTGCGTAGCAGCTTTCTGCCCTTGCAGCCTTGCCGGCGGAGCTTTAGATAGCGATAGACCCAAACACTCAGCCAGACGGTAACCATCAGATAGTGTGTCCACATACCTAGAGCCATGACGAGACCATAGAGCAGATACCGGCATCGTTTACCGCTTGTCTCAGCTCGCAGGTAGGTCATTATCCCTAAGAGTCCGATGACCGCCACCAGCATATACATCCTAGCCTCGATGCCGTAGCGGACGAATAAGGACGAGATAGCTAAGAGGATAGCCGCCAGTGAGGCAACTCGCTGTCCAAAGAGCCGCCCAGCTAACCGGAAGGCTAAGATGATGGCTATGACTCCTAAGACGACGCTGAGCAACCGGATGGTTACCGGAGTATTGCCAAAGAGATTAGTCCACAGCTTGAGGCAATAATAATAAAATGGCGGATGAACATCCAGGGCGGTGTAATGAGTGATACCTGCCCAGTCAAAGCGCATCAGGTAAGAGCTAAATGACTCGTCAAACCAGATTGATGAGCCGGTCAGCCTAGTCAGAGTTAGCCCCAGGAAGCTACCAATGGCAATGATCAGAGCCACTACCCCGCCCCGTCTAGAAGAGAAGAATGTGCTTAGCTTACCAGATAGTTTCTGCATAGTATAATTATAGCTTGTTTAGATAGCTACGTGTAATATAGGCACAATATCGTAAAGGATTGCTAGTTCGAACTCGACTTAAGATTAGTATACGTACGATATAATAGCTGTGCGAGAAAATCTCGCATGTGGTAACCACTATCGTACGCTAGGAGAGAAGATGCCTGGGAAATATCCCAGGCATCCGATAAATAGGTAAGGATGAATTATGCGGAATAATATATTTATTGAAAAGCTGGTTGCGCAACGCTGGGGTGAGTCGGATGACGCTGAGCGCAACGCTCTGATAGATTTGATGGTTGCTTTTGAATCACCTAGTTGGTCACAATATGTTTATCAAGCTGAACGAAATGCTCTACCTGGGTCAGGACTAATTTTAGGTCGTCAAAGAGAAATAATAGATAGCTCAGTCAGAGGTGTTGCTGACCATGATAATACGATTGCAGTTAGTTTCGATGTCAAATATTATCAGCGACAGGTTGGTGCATTGGCAAATTATTTACAGATGATCACTAAATTATAGGCTGATATGCTAGAATACAAGTGCTGGAGGGGTGTCCGAGTGGTTGAAGGAGCACGCTTGGAAAGCGTGTATAGGCAGTGATGTTTATCTGGGGTTCGAATCCCCATCCCTCCGCCAGAAGTTGTCGGGGTGTAGCGCAGTTGGTAGCGCACACGGCTGGGGGCCGTGAGGTCGCAAGTTCAAGTCTTGTCACCCCGACCAAGAGCTTATTTCGTAAATGATGTTTCCCGGCCGAGTGCGTCCGGTAGCGGATAGTCCATCACCCGAGCCAACGGCCGATGAGGGCAAGTTCAAGTCTTGTCACCCCGACTAGGTTGGAATAATTGCTAACAGTAAACATTATTAGATAAGTAAGATTACTGAACTTGCGACTTTGCGTCAGCAAAGAAGCCTTCAAGTCTTGTCACCCCGACTTGAAAACTTATTTTCGTATTATTTTCATCAACTGCGTGGCACCAATAACGAATTATTGACTATATTCGGTTCTGTAACAAGTGCCACCGAAATAGTGTTTTAAGGGCTACAATGTGTATACACTGTTGAACCGATTGCACTACTGGAGCAACTTAGACCGGTACGAACAGGGCTCTGTATTTGGTAATCGACTTTTTGTATGACAGTACTTTTTTGCGATTCAAGCCATGCTGTATATTTATCGACCTCCTGTTGTCTCTTTGCCTGATAATCTGCAATATAATCTTCACTGTCGCTTGTTTTGTATGTACGATAGCAACTGATAACACCATCGAAATATGATGTGGTTATGTTTGTCGCACCATCTGCGTATGATACGCTACCATCACCATCCTTATCGGCATCATTCCACGCCTTCATGTATTTTGCGTAGGCATCATTCAAGCATCTGGCTTGATTTATATGTAATTGCTCTGTATTACTTGAGTTAGCCTGTAGAGTATTTATAACGAAACTAACAATGAAAGGAGCCGACAACACTATTATGATAATTAATACTCCAATTATTTGATAACGGAGAGTAGACTTATTCTTTTTATTTTTCTGACTAGTATCATGCTCTACATCACGCCAGAAGCCTAATTCATCTCTAGTGATATTACCATGATCCTTTGTATATTTCTTAAATGCAACCGCCTCGTCTCTGAGGTTTAATAGCTGTTTCTCTATTTTATTTTTAGTTGATTTACGAGCTCCGGTAACGAAAGCTATGGCGATAGTTACGATAAAGAACACAAAAGACATTACTTCGGTCACTATGGCTACTGTGTTGCTGCCCTCTGCATTTGAATTTTGCATGCCAAAAGATATTGACAAGCAGAGTGCGCACATAAAAAATGCACCACCAACAATAGACACTTGATGCCGATCAATAAATTTGTCGTATAGCTCAAGTTGTTTCTTTTTTAGATTATATTCATTTTTAATTTTTAATAATGTGTTCCTAGCTTCTACTGTACTCATACATTTCATGTTACTCAACGCCGGCACAAATGCAATAGCATAAGCATCGTGTTACTCTGTGGAAGTATTCTCCGGTAAAAAGGCCACTCTATAATTCAGCAGTCTTAAATGTATGGTAGCCCTCGTAGAAGTAGCTATGGTCGATGCCCTTCATGAAGACTTCCTGACTATCGGTCTGATCGGTTAGCGCCCTACTTAAAAGCACCTTGATCTCGGTGTCTTTGATCGGGCTACGTTCCATAGCGAGTAGATAATCCTCCTTGTCTACCTTAGCCCAATCAACGATCTTGCCCAGTTCATTCTTAAGGATGTGATTCAGCCAGATGCGCATACTGCGTCCGTTTCCCTCCCGGAAAGGATGAGCGACATTCATCTCGACATACTTCTCGATAATCTCGTCAAAAGTAGATTGAGGCATCCGATCAATATTTTCAAGGACAGCATCCAGATAGGCTACTGGCGCAAAGCGAAAGCTACCTTTAGCTAGGTTAACGGTACGCTTCTGACCGGCGAAATCGTAAATATCGCCAAAGAGTTTCTGGTGGATGAACCGGAGCGTAGTGAACTTGCCCGGCTCTAATTCACTTAATAAGTTTTGCTCAAAGAGCTCCTTGGCCTTCTTCTTACTAATCCGCTCTTCCTCACGAGCCAGATCGGTAGCGGAAGTAAGCCCGAGCTTGTTGGGCATACAGTTGATGAGGCTAGTATCTATCTCCTCCGCCATTGCTACTTGCTCACACCGATTATGCCTTTGATAGCCATCATTGTCTCCTGCCAATTCTTAACGGTGATAGTCTCTATCCCCATCTGTACTACCGGATAATCATTACCGCCCGGCTGAGTCATATCACCGAAGTAGAGGATGTCTTGTCGCTCGACGCTGAGTTCCTCCATCAGCTTACTCATGCCGAAAGTCTTATTCATGCCGGGTAGGAATACATTGATACTGGTCGTACCGGCGATCTCATATTCAAACTCCGGGGCTAGTTGCCTGGCTCGCTGAACGATAGATTGGCGCTTTTGGTGATTCGGATCCCAGGGGTATTTTACCTCCGGTGCTGCTTGTTGGCCGAGGGCGCTATAGGTGACTTGACTGCTGCGATTCTCGATGATGTCGCCGGCGGTATTCTCACACCAATAGCCCAGTTCCCGAGCAGCCTGAGTAATAGTTGCCGTGATCTTAGCCGTCTGAGCGTCAGACATGGGAAAGGAATAGACCTGTCGCCAATTATTCATATCTACCGCCATACCGCCGTCAGGTCCACTGTAAGTGTAGTATTGCGTCCCCTGTGCCACCATCAGGTGGAGATTGCGTAGCCGCTGACCGGTAGCGAGGAGACCCATCGGTGCCAAGATCTGAATCATGAATTGGCTTAGCTTCTGTCCGGATATGACACAGACCGGGTAGATGTCTAATAGGTCAGCCATCACCCCCGCCATCTCGCTGGTCATAGGTGTCTTAGCTACATTGAGCGTGTCGTCGATATCAAAGGCGATGACTTTCTTCACGCTCGCCCCTTCTTTTTTCGACGCTTAGCGATCGCCTGTTCGGCTACTTGGCGTTCATTCCAGGGGATATACTCACCGTTCGCCCGAGCCATGGCTTTTTCATGACCCATACCCAGGAGTAAGACCACATCGTTCTTACGTGCTTTCATGATAGCCGTCTCAATCGCTTCGGCTCGGTCGTCGATGAAGAGTAGGTCCTTCCCCTCGGTCTTGCCGGCTTGGCGAGCGCCTTTAGCTACTAACTCTGACTGAGGGCGTACCGGACCTCGAGCATCTTCCTCAGTCAGGATGATGAGGTCGCTGTACTTGCCGGCGATCTTACCCATAGTTGGAAACTTCGTCTTGTCTCGCTCACCGGCTGCCCCGCTGATGACGATGACTTTACCCTTAGTGTTTGCCTTGACGTCCGGTAAGAGCTTCTGATAGGCGTCAGGAGTATGAGCGAAGTCAATGATCACATCAAAGCCCAGTCCGGTGGGAATAACGTTCATTCGTCCGTCAACCCCGGCCAGATTCTTCAGTCCGTTCTCGATTTGCTGACGGCTCATCCCTAACGCATGGCAAGCAGCTACAGCCGCTAAGGAGTTGTAGATGTAGAACTCGCCAGGGATATTGATCTTGATATGGTATATCTCGCTACCTACCTTTACCTCATAACTTGAGCCGCTGTTTTGACGTTTGATCCGGGTGGCCTTTAGTTTACCCTGCTTGATGCCGTAGGTGACCGGCTTGGGTACGAGCCGAGCGAAAGCTTTGGCTGATTTATCATCAGCATTGATAATCCCGACACCTTGTCCGCCCTGCTTGGCATTAGCGGCGGCCAGCTTAAACAAGCGGCACTTTGCCTGGAGATATCGCTGGAAAGTCCGATGGTAATCAAGGTGCTCTGAGGTGACGTTAGTCATCACTACGATGTCAAACGGTATACCGAAGACTCTCCCCTGCGCCAGAGCGTGGCTGGATACTTCGATGACCAGGTACTGCACTCCGGCACTACGCATCTCAGCCAGGCGTTTATTAAGGGTGCGGGCATCAGAAGTAGTCATATGATCAGGCGACTCTTCAAACTTGCCGTCGACCGAATTGCCTATGGTGGTCATCAAGCCAACTTTCAGCCCGGCCTCCAGTAATATGTTGTGTATCATAAAGCAGGTTGACGTCTTGCCGTTAGTGCCTGTCACACCAATTACTGTCATACCACTGGCCGGATAATCGTAATGGTTAGCTGCCATGAATCCCCTGACCCGATGATAAGGTACGGCGAGGGAGTTCTTCAGATTTTTCATCGTCTGGTTCATGAGGGTAATTATAGCATCAGCCTGGTTGTGGTAAAATGCCATCAGTGAGAGTACTGGGAATAGAGAGTTCGTGTGATGAAACTGCCGCCGCCGTGGTTGAAGATGGCCGACGGATTGTCAGTAATGTGGTTCATTCTCAGATCGATATCCATCGAGTCTATGGCGGAGTTGTTCCTGAGGTAGCGGCTCGGTCTCACCTAGAAGTGGTTGTTCCGGTAATTGATCGGGCGGTTAAAGAAGCCGGTGGCTGGGAGCAAGTCGATGCTATCGCCAATACCGTGATGCCCGGGCTGATTGGTTCACTACTGATCGGCTCACTGACGGCTCGGATGCTAGCCCTGACGAAGAAGAAGCCCTACTACCCCATTCACCATGTCGAGGCACATGTCTATGCTGGCTTTTTGACCGAACAGACCCTCGAATTTCCTTTGCTGGCGCTGATCATCAGTGGTGGTCACTCACAGATCGTATTGTTTCACGACCATGGTAACTATGAGCTGATCGGACAGACGGTTGACGATGCTGTCGGTGAAGCATTTGACAAGGTAGCTAAGATCATCGGGCTGGATTACCCCGGCGGTCCGGCCGTCGCTCGGGCGGCGCTCAAGGGTGATCCGACCAGATTTAAGTTCCCTAAGGCACGCCTCAAGGGAGATTATGACTTCTCTTTCTCGGGGCTTAAGACGGCTGTGTTGCGCCAGGTTCAAACGACGGTCGGGGTTGACCATACTTACCCGTCAACCGGGCTCGCTCCCCTGCTTGATGAGCAGACCCGCTGCGACTTCGCTGCCAGCTTTCAGAATATCGCCTGTCAGACTCTGGTTGATAAGTTGGTCAAGGCAGCCAAGTTCTATACACCACGCACGGTAGTGGTGGCCGGCGGCGTAGCGGCCAATCAGGAGTTACGTCGTCAACTGACCGAGCGACTCTCCTCCCCCATCATCTTTCCGCCGATCAATCTATGCACCGACAATGCGGCGATGGTGGCTGGGCTAGGTTGCTTCCAGGCTGAACGGATCAAGCCGACAAATCCTCGGCGACTTGAAGTCACTCCGTCGATTTCGATGAGCCGGACTGTCTGGAATAAAAAATAGTTGCACTGCCTGCCTACATCCGCGCCCTTCATATATTTCAGTCTTTCATTCTTCGTTTAATTAACCTGCAACTCAAAGGGTGCCTTTCGTCCTTCGTCTGCGTCAGTCATTTCCTGAAGACTGTGCACGCTTGAAGCCAGAGCTGTGTCACGAGCCAGCCAGGCGGGTCTGAAGGAAATGATGACGAGACGAAGAGTGAGAGATTTAGTGGTGAGTGGTTCGGCCAGTCTAGTACAAATGAAGGGTATAATGATGTAAGAAATACACGGCTTGGCTATGCTAAGATATTACTGATGAGAGAGACTAATTTTTTGCAGAGCTCTGCCTGGGCTCACTTTCAACAGCAGCTGGGTCACCCAGTGATCGAGAAGCAGACCGATACCTATAGCTACGTAGCCATCGTCGAGCGAGGCGGCTGGAGCAACAGACTATACTGCCCTTTCGGACCGCTGGTAGATGACTATCATGGGCTGGAGCTAGCTCTAGCTGACCTGGCTAAAGAGGCCAAGAAGCGTCGGCTTGATTTCGTTCGAATTGAGCCTACCCTGCCGGGATTAACAGAGGCAGATATGAAAAAGCTTCGTCTAAAGCACTCTCGTCGAGACGTTCAGCCACCCTACTCGGTTATTAACGACGTATCGGTTAGCGAGTCTGAAATAGAGGCGGAGCTGTCGCAGACAGCTCGTCGCTATGCTCGTAAATGCGATAAAGCCGGTATCACCTATACAGTTAGCTATCAGCCGACCGATATCCGGTACTACATCGAGATGATTCACCAAGTGGCCAAACGTACCGGCATGAAGCCGCACGACGATCTTTACTTCCAACAGATTGCCGGCTTTCTCTTCCCCACCAAAGCTGCCGGACTACTGTTCGCCGAGCTGGATGGCGAGAAGATTGCCTCTATCATATTCTTCACTGATGGCACGACGATGTATTATGCTCACGCCGCTAATCTCACTAAATCTCGCAAGTACTCCCCCGCCACCGGACTGGGACTCTATGCACTCAAATTCGCTCATCAACAGGGCTGTAAATGGTTTGACTGGTACGGTGTCGCTCCGGAGCATGATGATCACAATCCCCGTTGGCAATCTTGGGCCGGCTTCACCCAGTTTAAGCTATCGTACGGTGGTCAAAGGATTAACCGCCCGGGGACATGGGAGCTGCCTATCAAGAAACAGCAGTACTTAGTTTATCGTGCCCTACTTGCGCTTACTCGTCACTAGTTATATAATGGTTATGCGGATCGTTGCGATACGCATATATTAGTAACGAATGCCTGAAAAGGTGCGTGGAGGCTTCATGTTTTGTTTTACGTGAAAGTCTTGTTTAGTGTGCCCTTTTTCATTTTGGTTATGATTTTTACAGATGAAACTATCCAAAACTTACCAACCAAATCAGTATGAGCCAACGATCTATGCCCTCTGGGAAACCAGTGGGGCTTTTACACCTGCAGGGCAGGGCGATCCATATTCGATTGTGATGCCACCACCGAATGCCAACGGTAATCTGCATGTGGGACACGCCTATATGATCCCGATCGAGGACATACTAGCCAGGTATTATCGGATGCAGGGGAGAGATACTGTCTGGATCCCCGGGGCTGATCATGCCGGATTTGAGACATGGGTAGTTTTTGAGCGATATCTCAGTAGTCAGGGTAAATCACGCTTTGACTATAACAGGGAAGAGCTTTATCAGATGACCTGGGAATTTGTAGAACGAAATCGGGGACAGATGGAGCTTCAGCTCAGGGCACTGGGAGCGAGTTGTGACTGGTCATCAACAGTTTTCACCTTGGACAAGAAGGTGATCGAGACGGTCTATCGGACTTTTCATAAGCTATGGGATGACGGACTAATTTACCGGGGCAACCGGATCGTCAACTACTGTCCGCATCACCGGACTTCATTTGCCGACATCGAAGTAGAGTACCGAGATGAACCATCCCACCTCTGGCACATCGCTTATCAATTGACTGAGGGTAAAGGTGAGATAGAAGTGGCGACGACCAGACCGGAGACGATGCTGGGGGATGTGGCTATCGCCGTGCACCCTGATGATCCGAAGTATCGGGAATTAGTTGGTAAAACAGTCGTTGTACCACTGGTCGGGCGAGAGATTCCGATCGTTGCTGACGAAGGGGTAGAATTGGGCTTCGGTACAGGTGCTGTCAAAGTTACACCAGCGCATGATCCGCTTGACTTTGAGATTGGGCAACGTCATCAGCTGGAGCCGATCCAGGTGATCGGACTGGATGGTAAGATGACTGACCGGGTGCCACCGAAGTATCGGGGACTAACAGTCGAGCAGGCGAGAGAAGCGGTCGTGGCTGACTTAAAGACCGCTGGAGCGTTACGCAGCATTGAAGATTGTCGTCACCAAGTACCACACTGCTACAAGTGTGGTGCCACTATCCAGCCACTACTAATGAAGCAGTGGTTTATCGATGTTAAACCTCTAGCCGGAGTAGCTCGCCGGGCGATCAAGCAGAGTGAGGTTAGCTTTATACCGAAGCAGAAAGCTAGCGAGCTGGCTCGGTATTATGATGAGCTGAGGGACTGGAATATTAGCCGGCAGATTCCCTGGGGGATACCGATCCCTGCCTTTCAGAATGTATCAGACCCTGACGACTGGATTTTCGATACCAGGGTAGAGCAGCAGGAAATCGTGATCGACGGTCAGACTTATCGACGAGATGAAGACACCTTTGACACTTGGTTTAGCAGTGGGCAGCTACCTTTTATAGCGACGGATTACCTGGATGGCGGGCGACTAAGCCGTTTTTATCCGACCAGTGTTATGGAGACAGGGGTAGACATACTGCGAGCTTGGGTGGCTCGGATGATCATGCTGGGGCTATATATGACTGGTAAAGTGCCGTTTCGTGATGTCTTCCTACATGGTCTGATTCTAGATGAGCATGGTAAGAAGATGAGCAAGAGCAAGGGTAATGTGGTTAACCCGATGGGGATAATCGAGAAATACGGCAGCGATGCTCTGCGTGTCGGTATCGTTATGAATCGTTCGGCGGGGCAGCCACAGGCTTTTTCTGAGGCATCGGTGATAGCAGGGCGCAACTTCTGCAATAAGCTATGGAATATTGCTCGCTATATAGAAGGGAAGTCAGATGCTAAGCCGGTTAGCAATGAGGAGATTGAGCAGGCTCAACCGGAGACGATTTACGAGCACTGGATACTGGCTCGCCTGGAGCAAGCTCGTCAGGCGATAGATGCTGACATTACCGGCTATCGTTTCGCTGAGGCAATGGAAGTGGTCTACCATTGTATCTGGGACGACCTGGCAGACTGGTACATCGAGGCGAGCAAGGCATCCGATAATATCGCTTTTATGCGACGAGTACTGAGTATCGCCTTGCGCTTAGTTCATCCTTTTGCGCCCTTCGTCTCGGAGACTATCTGGACAACTTTCCGAGGAGAAGAGTCATTGCTAATATCACAACACTGGCCAAGTCAGCTGAAGTTCAGCAAGCGTCAGGCGAGTAGCTTTGACCGGGTAATAGAACTGGTCGACGAGCTGCGCAACATTACCAGTCAGCTACCACCAGCTAAGTACTGCTTGGCTTTTGATGATTGTCAGACAATAGAGGAGAACCAGGCGTTGGTCAAGAGCCTGGCGAAACTGAGAAATGTTCGTCAGGATCGCACTCCGCATGGACTAAAAATTGTTTTACCACATAGCACCGCTTGGTTGGAGCTGACCGAAGAGGAGATTGCTGACTACAAGGACAAGCTACAAGCGAAGCTGGCTAAGCTAAAGAGTGAGATCTACGGACTGGAGCGACGCCTAGCTAATCAGGGTTACTTGGAGAAAGCGCCGGAGCAACTAGTTCACGAAACTAAGAAGCAACTAGCCGATAAAAAACGCCAGACTGTTCACTTAGGTGAGCAGCTGGCGGAAATCAGCTAGGGTAGTGCTACGGCTAAAAGCTAGTTGCTGAAATGTAACTTGGCTGCGATCTGCTTCATGTTAGCATCGCTGGTATCGACCGGGTAGCCATGATGCAAGCGCAGCACCTTATCGTCGTACATCGGTACGACATGGACGTGAGCATGGGGTACTTCTAGCCCTTCCACTACGATGCCGGCTCTCACGCCTAGGACTTGCTCGATGCGCTGTGCTATCTTTTTGACGGTTGCAAATAGTGCTTGGTAGGTTGCATCGTCAAGGTCGTAAAATTTGTCAACTTGCATCTTCGGGGCAACTAAGACGTGTCCGTCGCTGAGTGGGTTGATATCCAGGAAGGCGAAAGTTCGATCATCTTCGTAGATCTTGTAGCAAGGAATCTCACCCCGCATTATTTTAGTGAAAATACTATCTTGTTTCATAAGACGATTGTAGCATGCATGGGTTAGGTATCTCGATCATCCCGCTCAAAGTCAGAGAAAGCGACTCCGGGCTGACTTGAAGTATTAGTCAGCCACTCTCGAGCTGAACGGATAGACTCTAGAGGAGTATTGCCATGCTCCATACCGTCAATGACATTGGTAATATATTCAGAAATGTCAAATAAGGTTATGGAGTCATCTTCATCGTCTACCAGGTTGCAACCATTTAGACTTTCAACGGCTATTGAAAACATCGCTAGTGATTTCAGATCTTGCTGAAGCACCAGGCTATCAATTACTCTCAGAAATGGCCTAACAAATGTTGCCTTTCGCCAGCGATAGGTCTTCTCGCCATATTGGTAATAACTGCCATCACAGAACCAACGATCATAGTAGCTCTCAATCTGCTTTTTCGAGAAATAGTGCGGTGCTTTAGCTAGACTGTCATATGCCATACAGAGCCAGCTGTAGACTCTGATGACAGTGTAGTCGCCGGCTTCATTGATTTCTTGGTAGTCATCGTAATTTGCTCGTAAGTGCTCAATGTATTTCAGTAGTTGCTTCTTGTCGCCCGCTCGAAAGGCGACTAAACCGTCACTCATGCAACGGATTGTATCTGACAATGCTTGTCCGTTCCAATACTCTGAGAACTTCTCAGCCGTTACCTTGATCATTGGGTGATATGTCATAAGCCTCCATGGAATATAAATATTTGTGGATCCCAATAAAAGCGCAATATATGCGTACATATATTGCGCACTAAAACCTTTCTAGAGATAGCTAATGATTAATTGTACCCTCCACGATCGCCCCCTTTACGGGTATTGCCTTGTTTATCATAGTGATCATGTCCTGGTTTAATACCTTTCTCTTTGTCACCATAGAACGATGTTCCATCTACGTGTCCAGATTGTACAAGGTTTTGTCCTGTGTTGTTTCCTCGGCCAAATGATATAGTAATTGGATTACCATTGCCATCAGTTGCATGGACGGGTGGATCCCAACTTCTATCACCTCCGACTTCACCGTTACCAAAATTAGGATCTTTCTGTGGTGGCAGCTTACCCATAGCTACTCCTCCCTAGAATAGGTACTATCTGGTCATCTAAGCCAGACTAGAACTATAATATCACACAGTATATCCGTACAACGCAGCGCAGAACGCTAGCACAAATACAACAATATAAACGTAAAGCGAAATATCCGCTATAATGGAGCTTATGAAAAAGTTGGTGGGGGTGATCGCCGGTGTCTTGCTGGTCGTGGCGGGCTATGTCTGTTGGGCGCTGCTTAGGCCATTGCCCTTATTGATACCCAGCGTCAAGTTGCAGACGATTGATGCTCGGCCGTTTACTTCGGATAAGCTGGATAGCGGTAGGGGAGCTATCGGCTTCGTTAATCCGGCTAATCGTGAAATCAGCTGTCGAGTGTTAGGTAATGGTGAGGAGTATACCACTCCTAAACCAACTGCCAGTATCGCCAAGCTGATCACCGCTCAAGTCGTACTTGGTAAGATGCCCCTAGCTAAGGGCGAGAGTGGACCCAGCCTTAGCCTCAACAGTCAGGACGAAGCAAGCTATTGGCAAGACCTGGCGGTAGGCGGCAGTAGTGTGCAGATGATGGCGGGGCAGACGATTAGCCAGCGTCAACTATTGGAGGGGACTTTGCTGGCAAGTGCCAATAACATGGCTAATCGCCTGGCGGTCTGGGCATTTGGCTCGATGGATAACTACCGTCAGGTGGCTAGCCAATGGTTGAGAGATCATGAACTCACTGATACCATCATCGGTACCGATGCCAGTGGACTGGACCCGTCAACGAAATCTACCCCGACCGACCTATGCAAGATTCTACTATTAGCCGGTCAGCAGCCTATCCTAGCGGAGATCATGAGCGAGCCGGAGGCGACTATGCCCTCGGGCGAAGTCATTCACACCACTAACCGCCTGCTGGGGCGAGACGGTGTCTTCGCCGGTAAGACAGGCTTTACTCATGAAGCGGGGCGGGGTGTAGTCACGGCCAGTCGGCGTCAGATTGATGGAGTGACGGTGATCGTCGGTGTCGTCAGTATGGGCAATGATAGTTATAATACCGCCTTCAGGCGAACTGAGCAGCTTCTGGAGAGTAGCCGTCGGGACATTGCGGTCAGCCAGCTGAAGGCTAATACATCAGTGGGTAAGCTCAGCTCCACTTGGGGTGCCAGTCGGCTAGTTACCGCTAAGCCGGTCACTGTGCCATACTGGGTTGATAGCCCGCCTAAAAGTAAGTTCGTCCATTATTTGTCAGACGAAGTTGATAGTGCCAGTGCAGGCAGTATCTATGGACAGCTGAGTCTGGGCAATAACCAGATCAATGTCATCACAGAGCGAACGATCAAGCCGGCTTCACTGACCTGGCGCTTGACTCATCCGTTCTAATTCCCGCATTAACGCCTTAATGCTAGCTTACACACCTTAATCTACGGCGATCGTCATCATCTAAATAAGTCGCTGTGCGTACCTGTCCGATACAGCATCACGCAGCGCCTACCGGTATCGACCTTATAGATCAAGAGCCTGCCCAGCGGATACTAACAAAGATATCTTGCTGTGACAAAATATGATCATGCGTTACCTTAATCTTAAGCAACACAACTTATATGCATCCTGCTGAGACCAGTCCGGCTCAATGTGACACTCCCGATATTCTTTATAGTCTCTTCCTTCTAGAGGGTGGTCTAGGTATTCTCTGGGCAACCTGTCACCATCCATCAGAATTGTCACAACGACCCGTAACTTGGCGACATCATAGCCTCGCCTTAACGCCAATTTATAGTCTCTCTTAAATTGACTGGTTCTTTGTGTGCTGTACCGAGTCATCTACCTAGATCAGTAAATAACTCGTCTACGCCAGTAAACTGTTTGGTGTTCGGGTCATTAAGCATGCGATCGCCCTCCTCTAGCGCCTCAAGTGTAGTATCGTTTGGTTTGTCTAGACAAACATCAAAGGGTATTCCTTTATGATAAACGACCTGTCGCAGAAAGATATTGACCGCCGTCGACATATCCAAACCTAGTTCGGTAAAAATCTGCTGAGCCTGACACTTGATGCTCTGATTTGTCCTGATATTCATATTGGTATCAGATTTGACCGTCATCAGCATGCTCCTTTCAATTTTCTAGATATTGTCACAATATTAGCACAACGTGTGTCCATCGTCAATACATATGCAGTGGAGCGGAATGTGGAATTAGTTCTCCGCGCAACCGAAGATACCACTATCAGTGCCGGTAGTGTCTAATAGGTAATTAGCCATAAGTTCTTGGCGGAAGGAGAGGGATTCGAACCCTCGGTGGGTTGCCCCACACCGGTTTTCAAGACCGGCTCCTTAAACCACTCGGTCACCCTTCCGCTAAGTATTATAGCAGAGCCGGACAGAGACGTACGCTCTTTAGCCAGAATAGTTTTCTGTTAATGCTCTTCACATCATTTCTCTTGTTGCCGCTTGGCTAACTGAATCACTCGTTACTCCAGCCCTCATTCTTCACTCTATTATCATTTCCTTCAGACCCGCCTGGCTGGCTCGTGCACTGCTGAGCTTCAAGCGTGTACAGTCTTCAGGAAATGACTAATAGAGTGAGGACAAAAGGCATCCTTTATATGCTAAGAGGCTATTTGGTGTCACAGCGGCTTATCTGAGACCCTGGTCAGGGCGAAATCACCCATACCGCTCATAGCATAAAGTCTGGCTACCGCAGCCAGAGCCTCATCCTGCAACGCTTGGTTACCGGCGATCCGGTCTCGGAAAAAGTCGGGGAAAGACTCAGGAAAATCATCCGGACAATCCTCAGAATCATAGTCGTAGTCATAGAAGAAGACTCGACTAAGTACCTGACGTTCCTCGGCAGTCAGATCATCAAAATACCCCGGATGATTCTCGTAGAGCCCACCGACGATATTGATTAACCTCTGGTATTGGTTGTAGTGCATGTATCCCTCCCGATCGTACATATCAATCACTTAGACATCATCGCCGTGATGCTCCTTGATGGCGATAATGCTACCAACATTATTTCATAAATGGCACGCTTTAGAGTTAAGAGAGCTACTGCCCAATTATGCTACAATAACAGCTATGAACAAGTATGCTGACCAAGTTAAACAAGTAGTCAAGGACTTATATGGGATCGACATCGACGCCGAGCTGACTCGTCCCGAGGCGAAGTTCGGTGATTATGCCACCAACGTGGCATTGCGTCTGGCCGGTCAGCTAAAGCGTTCACCGAGAGATATTGCTAACGAGATCAAGCGAGAGCTTGATCGGTCGGGACAGTTTGATGAGGTGGCTATCGCCGGCCCGGGTTTTATCAACCTGACCGTATCGGCTAAAGAGCTGGACGGCGACTTGGAGCGAGCCTTCCGGGCTAAGATACCTTATGGTGAGAATCGTGATGGTCGGGGCAGGGTGGTCGTCCTGGATTTTCCCAGCACTAATACGGCGAAGCCTTTTTCCGTCGGTCATATGCGGTCGGCCAACCAGGGCTGGGCGGCTCGTAACCTGATGCTGGCGACTGGCTGGAAAGCGATCAGCGATAATCATCTCGGTGATTACGGTTCGCCGTTTGGCATCTGGGTGGTGGGTTTTCGGATGTTTTCTGATGAAGAAAAGCTGGCTAAACGGGGTATCTATGAGCTGGGTGATATCTACATCAAGACTAAGCAGGCGATCAAAGAAGAGCAAGCGAAAGGTGAGCACAAGATTGAGGAGCAGGCACAAGACTGGCTGCTGAGGATTGAGCGTGGTGATCCTGAAGCAGTGGCTTATTCGGATAAGTTTAACCAGATTTCACTTGACCATATTCATGTCGTGATGAAACGCCTCGGTGTCTCAACCGACTATGAGATTGGCGAACGGTCGCTGGCTAAGCTGGGTAAGGAAGAAGTAGCTAGATTAGTTAAAGAGGGGGTGGCTGAACAAAATAAAGATGGCTCGGTGATCATCAGACTAGATGACTATGGCATCGAGACGCCTCTTTTGGTACTCAAATCTAATGGTGCACCGCTCTATGCGACAAACGACTTAGCGACGCTGGCCTTTCGAGAGCGAGAGTTTAAGGCTGATCGGGCTATCTATGTCGTAGCATCAGAGCAGAAGTTTTATTTCGCTCAGCTATTTGCGGCAGCTAAGAAAATTGGCTACGATGCTGAGCTAATTCATATGTGGTATGGCTTGGTCGACCAGATCAATGAAGACGGCGTCAGAGAGAAGATGTCGTCTCGTAAAGGAGTGGTCTTGCTGGAGGAGCTGCTTGATGAGGCGGAGAAACGAGCTCGGGCTAATGCCAAATCTGAAGGTATTAGTGATGAGGATATCCACCAGATCGCTCTCGGGGCGATTAAGTTTACTGATTTCTCGGCAGATCGACGGACCGGCATGCTCTTCAACTGGGACAGGATGTTTAATCTGACCGGCTATTCCGGTCCGTATGTCCAGTATGCGGCAGTCCGGATCAATAAGATTTTACACGACAATAAAGCAGGTAAACCCGACCCTGATTATGATTACCGGGCGGAGAAGCAGGTCATTCTCAAGCTACTTGATTACCCCGCTGTGGTCAAGCAAGCAGCAGATTATCTGGAGCCACATAGAATCGCTACCTACATCTATGAACTTGCCAAAGAAATGAACCGCTATTATGAGACTACGCCAGTAGCTACCGAAGGTGTACCGGCTGGCGTCAAGGCAGCTCGGCTCGGCCTCTTAAGACGGGTAGCTTATGTCTTTGAGCATGCTCTTAAGATCTTAGGGATTAATATCCCTGAGCGGATGTAACTATGGCGGAGTCAAGACGAGCCCGCTTGCTTTGGATCGACCTCGAGATGACCGGGCTTGACCCCGCTCGGGATAAAATTATCGAAGTGGGGGCGATAGCGACCGACTTTGATTTTCATCAAATGGCGGACTATCAGGCATCGGTCAAGGTCTCACCGGAGCTGATGCGACGTCGGATGGTGGGTAAGTTCTGGGAGGAACATGATGCCACCCGCCAAGCTCTAATGGAGCGTAGCTCATCGGCTGAGGCTTTACCTACTAGTCAAGTGGAGAACCGGCTGGTTGATTTCATCAAGCAGTACTTCGTACCTGATCAGCCGGTTTATCTGGCGGGTAACTCGATTCATCAAGATCGCAAGTTTATTGAGCGGGAGTGGCGAGAGCTGGATAAGCTACTACACTACCGGATGCTTGATGTCAGCGCCTGGAAGATCTTATTCGAGGAGCGGGGAGTAGCTTTTTACAAGCCGGAGCTTCACCGAGCTATGAGCGATATCGAGGGCTCAATCGCCGAGCTGAAGTACTATCTGAAACGAGTCAAGTTTGATGAGCGAGAGTGAAGTACGTCAGTTAATCACCGGCTACGACGGGGTGGTGTTAGACGACCGGTCAACCCCCGAGCTGGCTATTTATAGCATCAAGGGGCAAGTCATGGCGGTGGTACACCCGGAGTCTCAGCCGGTGAGTATCGGTCTGAGGTGTGACCCTAACCTGGGAGAGCTGCTACGTCGCCGGTATGAATCGGTCTCACTGGAGTCCGGATTAAATAAGAAGAGATTTATCAATATTCTTCTGGTGGGGCAACTTAGTGACGAAGAGGTCAGGTCGCAGATTCGACATGCCTACGAAGAGACTAATCGGCTATTGACCGCCGGCAGCTGATTGATTGGCTTGGTTACCCTGGTCAGTAACCTGACCTTTATTGGTCTCTTCGTCGGGGCGAGTCTCGGCGTCATCCTTAGGACTACTGTCGTTTTTCTTCTTAGTCTCTTCCAGGCGACTGAGTAGCTCGTGGATATCAATATGAGTGGTATTGAGCAGGCTGGATACCTTAGCGTTTTTAGATGCTTTATAAGCACTGACGGTAGCGTCGGAGATAGCCTCCAGGCGCTTTTTGAGCTCGGTGTAATATGCACTATCTAGGTCGCCACTTGCCTTGGCATTGTTGAGCTTCTCAGTAGCGGTTTCATCTGCCTCGACGTCAGTGGCTTTACCGTTCTTATCTACAGCGAAAGTTAAGTGCTCACTGAGCTCCTTACTGTGCGACAGCATGACCAACCCCGTCTCGGCGGTGATGGCGGACATATCTTTCGACTGAAACTCGGCATTGTCCACACCATAGTCAACGATGCTCTGTAAATTGGCCAGTGCTTTACCCAAGACTTGAGCTCGCTTGCCTATCCCGCCGCCATTATTGCTCAGGGCGGCTACAACTGAAATGATCACGATCAGAGCGACGATCCCGATACCGGCGAAAGTAAAAGCACGGTTAGAGATGGACAACTTATGACTGACCTGAGTCTGAGGGGCGATGGCGTCCAGATAGTCCATGCTTCCCTCGGGGGTGTCCAGTCGGGGCGGGGCGCCTGGCTGAGCAGTGGGCTGACCGTTAATCGGTGGCACGGTAGGTGCCTGCATGTACATCTGATTGGCGTTGATAGAGGAGAACTGGTTGGGTGTCTGGGGCTGAATCTGAGGCTGTGCTTGGTTGGGTCCAGAGACCAGCTGCTCTCGACGCAATTGCTCGACTACCTGAGAGTCGGTCGAAGTGAGCTGACCGGCAGTATCAGCGATATTACCGGATACGCTATAGCCCTGTAAGTTTTGATTAACATAATTATTACTACCGTAAATCTGCTGACTGGTCGGTCGATCATCCTCGATCTTGATATTGAGGGCGCTCTCGCCGAAGACATTATCCGGCGAAGTCTGTCCCGTCTGAACTAGCACCCGACCAACCCCTTTATAGGGGTTGTGGTGTGGATTATTGAAGTTCCCGCCCTCTGCCATATCTTAATTTTAGCATAATCTTGACTTTTCGCATTATCCGGGTCTATCAGATATAATCAAGGTGTGAACAATGACGCTAAGGAGGAGATCCGAGCTAAGCTAGCGATAGAAGAGGTGATCGGTGAGTATGTTCAGCTCAAGCGGTCGGGGCGTTACTGGAAGGGGCTAAGTCCCTTTACAAATGAGCGAACGCCATCTTTCTTCGTGACACCGGATCGAGATATCTGGCATGATTTTTCATCGGGTAAGGGCGGCGATATCTTTTCATTCATCATGGAAATGGAAGGGCTAGACTTTAGAGGGGCGTTGGAACTCTTGGCTCGCAAGGCCGGGGTTGACCTCTCGAAGTATCAATCCGGGCGGGCTCGAGACAACGCCCAACGCAAGGAGCGGTACTTCCAGATGAATAACTTAGCGGTTAACTATTACCAGCGTCAATTAGTCCAGTCAACCAAGGCATCAGACTACGCTAATAAGAAGCGTCGTCTTAGCCGAGAAACTATTCTCGAGTGGGGGATCGGTTATGCTCCCGAGAGACCTGATCTGACGGGTGTTTTGACTCGACGAAACTATCACCGAGACGAGATGAAGCAGGCGGGGCTACTGGGCTATTCCGGGCGAGAGCTGTTCTTTAACCGCCTGATGATTCCACTTAGGGATCGACGAGGACAGGTGGTTGGCTTCACCGGCAGGATTATCGGGGTAGGCGAGCCAAAATACCTCAATACACCGGATACATTACTTTTTCATAAAGGTCAACAGCTCTTTGGTCTGAGCTTTGCCGCTCAGGCGATCCGTCAGGCCGGTTATAGCGTGATCGTCGAGGGTAATTTAGATGTGATCACCTCACACCAAGCCGGTATCAAGAATGTGGTCGGGGTGGCCGGCACGGCACTGACGGTAGAACACTTAAAGAGTCTGAGCCGGCTCAGTAGCGACATCAGGTTTTGTTTTGACAGCGATAAAGCGGGTGTCGCCGCTACCGAGAAAGCAATCAAGCTGGCCGGTTCGTTAGAGCTAAAGCTGTCAGTGATTGACTACTCCAGTAGCAGTGCCAAAGATCCTGACGAGCTGATCCACCAAGATCCGACCCTCTGGCGACAAGCTCTAACGAATTGTCAGCCGGCGGTCAATTGGGTGCGGGATTATTATCTTAAGACTATCGGTGTTGATACTGTCGAAGGACAGAAGAAAGTGGCCGATCGGACGCTCAGTGTGATCAGCTCGCTGGCTGATCCGGTTGAGCGAGAGGGCTATATCAAGGAGCTGTCGGCGGTAGTGGGTATCAGCGTCAGCTCGCTGGTTGACCGACTAAAGATGCTCCAGAGAGGCAGCACGTCGTCTCGGCGACAGCTGAAGCAGCCTCGCACTAAGGCGAATATCGCCGAGAAGCGTCGCTTTAATTATCTTGACCCGATCTTAGCTTATCTGGGTAGTCATGCCGACTTGCGGTCAAAATATCTCCGATATCTACCCGACGAACAGCTATCCGGAGTAGATCAGCTGGTCAAGCAGTGGTTAAGTTCGACCGAACTCTGGGGAGATGGATTGATTGACCGGGTGACAGAGGCGATGGAGCGACCGGGAGCTGAGCTAGATCAGCTGGACCAAGTCCGTACTCGGCTGGTGCAACTAAAGATGGTTAATGACCAAGCCGGCTCGACCATTGATGGGATTAGGTCGGAAGATGATCTGCTGGAATACATTTGTTATTTCGAGCGGGATTATTATTTACTGAGAGCTAAGCAATTAACTAGCGAGTCAATGGCTGACGGGGTAGCTGAGGCAGAGTGCTCTAGGCTGATGACCGAAGCAACCAAAGCTCGCCGGCTAGCCGAACGACTCAGCCCCAGCCGGAATCGACGTAACGGCTATGCCGGGCTGAAAGAGGTGCTGGCGGAAAGCAGCAACCATGCTGATGCATATTAACGAGGTTACTTATGATGCAAAGTAAAGCTTACTTCATTGATGTTAGCCAGGTGGAGGACAACCTGGCGCACTTACTGGAGCACTGTATCATCCATCAGATAGCTGATCTGGTGGCGGCTGATGGTAATCAATTCTTCCTGGGAGATTGTCATGGTGTAGTCGGCCCCGGTGCGTTAGTCTTTGTGGTAGAGTACCTGAGCCAATCTGCCATTGAATGTGTACAGAGCTTCTTGGCTGATAAGCCGGAGATACCGCAGAGTACCGTTACCTGCGAGATAGAGCAAATCAAGGCTGAGGATGACAGAGAGTTAATCATCAAAGGTAGTATCGAGAATGTAACCCGAGCGATCAACCGGATATTTCGGGACGGCCGGATAATGGAGCTGGAGAAGATGTCGAGACCGGTTGTTAATGAGGCCGACGACAAGCCCGCCGATCGGATGATTGTCTATGGTGCCGAACTGAAATCGATTACTTTCATACTGGATGTTTACCTAGATAACCCGAGTGTGGATGATAGACTGATCTTTAGTAAGCTACACATGGCAATATCGTCGCTAGTCGCCCAAGCGACTAATAACGACAGTGCCTACGCCATTGAGTACTATCAGGATTACTATGAACAAGACAGGATAGTCAGCTTCTCGTATATGCATAAAACTGTCGATCGTGAGGCTCCAGATAGGATTACGGAGCGACTACGGGGGGGATAATCGCCTCGTCGGAACTGTGGGCAGATCAGCAGAAGTTTAGTGATTATCGAGCATTGGCTAGTGAATCCGCTAGCGAAAAATGCTCTACCCTCGATTGCCTAGGTGTGACTGCTTCGGAGCGATACCTAACCAAGCTTTTTACGCCCGCTAGGGTGCGTCGATTGTGGCGTCAGCTGCGAGTGAGGCTACTATAATGAGTCATGACCGGAGGATAAGGCCTTAAAGTTTGCGTTATTTATCGGTTATGCTAAAATCTATTAGAATGGCAGTGGAGAAACAAAGAGTAAAAATATGAAAGATGAATCACCCAAAGCCCAGTTAATTCAAAAGATCAAGGCAGTCAACAATATCTTAGTGACTGTCTCTCGTAATCCCAGCGTGGATCAGCTGGTATCCGCCTTAGCCTTGGCGATGGCTCTGAATAAGCTAGGTAAGCGCTCGGTAGCCGTCTTCAGCGGTCAGATACCTGCTGAGATTCACTTCCTTGATCCTGAGAAAGTGTTTGAGAGTAATGCCGATAGCTTGCGAGATTTCATCATTAGTATCAGTGTCGACAAGGCTGACCGGATGCAAGTTAAGCCGGAAGGGGACTTCGTCAAGGTCTACATCACGCCATACCGAACGACTATCACGCCGGACGACCTACGCTTTGAGGATGGTGACTTTAATATCGAGCTGATTATTGCCATCGGTGTGGCTAGCCGAGATGAGCTGGATGCCTCGATCGCCAGTCATGGCAAGATCTTCCATAATGCCGTGACCGCTACCATGAACTTGAGTAAGCTTAATGATGCCCTGGGGACGATCAGTTGGCAGGATGAGCGCTTGGGTTGTTACTCTGAAATGTGCTATAGCTTGGCCGTCGGGCTGGCGGGCAATGACAAGAGTCTGATCGATAGCTCGGTGGCTACGGCTTTCTTGACCGGTGTTGTCTCGGCGACGGATCAATTCCGTAATAGCGTCACTACACCGGCTATCATGTCGCTGTCGGCCGAACTGATGGCTAAGGGGGCAAATCAGCAGCTGGTTACCTCTGAGCTTGAGTCTGCTAAGGAAAAACAAAAAGATGAGGCGGCAGAGGCAGAGGAGGAGGAAGACCACTCGATCAGCTTTAGTCGAGATCAAGCTGATCGTCAGACTAAGTCAGCTAGTCCTCATCCGGTGGAAGCTGAGACAGTGGTTAGCCACTCCGACTCAGCCGGTAGGGAATCTAGCCCTTATGCCGGGTATGTTGAGCCGGCTTCTCCTGCGCCGACTGAATCATCGCCTAATGGTAGCCAACCTGAGCCGGCAGTAAATAACTCTCAGCCGGAGCTGGTCGTACCGGAGAGAGCGGCGTCAGCCACTCCGATTGACCGACCCGAGCCTCAGCTGATTCCACCGACACCAACGATCGAACCGGTGGTACAGGATAGAAGCAGCGAGAGCCAACCGTACCTTGAGGATCCTAATTCACAGGTAACCGGCTTGCCGACGATTGCCGACGGCGCTTCGCTTCAGAAAGACTCAGGGTCATACTTAGTCGATGATATTGATGGAGTGAGGGATAGTCGAGCGCACGATGATTTACCGTTTAATCAGCCCAACCAAGTCTCACCGATTCCGCCGGTCGGAGCAATGTCGAATCCTAACCCTACTGCGATGCCGACTCAACCACTGATGCCTAGTGCTATGGACGCCGCCACACCGACGCCGGAGACTATGCCTCCGGCTCCGGCCAACTTGACTCAGACTCCATCAACTATGGGATTACCACCGGCGCCAATAGGACAACAGATGACAGATGGCTTACCTGAGAGCAGTCCTCAGCCGGGGGCTACTTCCTTACCGCCCTTACCTCCGACACCGACGGCCGGGCTAGATACCACCAATCTTCCGCCGGCCAGTCCGGCTGTCCCACTGACACCGGAGCAACCGGCTCCGGCACCGCAGCCGGCCACTCCCGAACAAGCCGCTAATCCATCTGACCCCGGTCAGTTCGTGATACCATCATAGGGTGAGCTTAGCAGCTAATCCTGATCAGATTATCCTCATCGACAAGCCGGCGGGTATTTCTTCCTTTGGCGTAGTGGCGGTAGTGCGACGCTATCTGACGAGGCTGATTGGACGCCGGGTCAAAGTGGGGCATTGCGGTACGCTGGATCCTTTTGCGACCGGGCTGCTTATCTTAGTCAGCGGCAGGAATACCAGACGGGCGGGTGAGTTCAGCGGGCTGGATAAAGTCTACCAAGCGACGATTCGCTTAGGAGCTCGTTCGACTACCGGCGACCCGGAGGGAGAGATTACCGAGTCGCCCTCTAAGCCGCCTAGCCTAGAGCGCATCAGAGAAGTATTAAGTCAATTCACCGGTCAGATCCAACAAGTACCACCCAGCTATAGTGCGATCAAGGTCAATGGCAGGCGAGCTTATCAGCTGGCTAGAGCAGGTAAGCCTGTCGCTCTGTCGCCCCGCACTGTGTGGGTGTATGCAATAGAGTTAGTTAGCTATAGCTACCCTGAGCTAACTATTAAGACCAAAGTCAGCAGTGGTACTTATATTCGTTCACTGGCGAGTGATATGGGCGAGCGGCTGGGTACCGGTGCTTATACGGTCGCCCTGCGTCGATTATCGATCGGGTCATATGACGTAGCCCAGGCACATCAGTTGCGAACAGAGGCGGAATCTGGTAAACTCACCTTATGATTACTAAGGAAGACAAGTTAACAGCGATTAAGTCAACTCAACTCCACGATGGTGACGTAGGTTCATCGTCGGCTCAAGTGGCTATCCTAACTAAGAGAATCAATGAGATTACCGAGCACATGAAGCAAAACAAGCATGATTTTATGGCTCGGCGAGGACTGATTCAGATGGTTGGACGGCGCAAGAAGCTATTAAAGGCTCTAGAGCAGACCGACTACGATCAGTATAAGAAAGTCATTGAGACACTCGGGCTACGCAAATAGCGAGCTTATTCGCCAGGTAGTGATTCGTCAAGGTTAACCTGACGAACTATGTCGGTAGTTGTGCTGCGGACATCGAAGCCAACTATGCTTTGGCTGGTGATATATCTCACGGTCTTATCTGGTCTTCTAAGGTTCACTACATATCGGGCGAGTGTTCTCGTCCGGCTATGCTAAAATGGGAGAGTAACATTAATCATGTGTTGGCGGTGAACATGGTAACGAGGCCTACTCTTAGCCAGCGTTCCTATGCCCGCTACCAACACTAGGAGAAGAATATATGACGAAAGTTATACAGACCGGTAAAGATATCATTCGGGTATCGACAGACTGGTTAGGGCGAGAGCTCTCGATGGAAGTCAATAAGGTTGGCTTTCGTACGACAGCCAGCGTGATTGTCCGCTATGGTGACACGGTGGTGCTGGGGATAGCTGATAGTGGCGAAGTTAATCCCAACCTTGACTATTTTCCGCTGTCGATTGACTACGAAGAGAAGTATTATGCCTCGGGCAAGATTAGCAGTTCACGCTTTATCAAGCGGGAGGGGCGTCCTTCCGATGAGGCGATCTTGATCGGTCGCCTGATTGATCGCCCGATCCGTCCGCTCTTCCCGAAGGGCTATCGTAATGAATGTCAGGTGGTGACCACCGTACTGTCGATGGATCCGGCTTTTCGCCCTGATGCAGTGGCGATGTTGGCCGCCTCAGCTGCTCTGATGCTGACCGGTGTGCCTTTTGATGGACCGATTGCCGGACTGAGGATTGGGCTGGATGAGCAGGATAACTTCCGTGCCTTTATGAGCCGGAGTGAGCTGGAGCAGAGCCGGCTGGATCTATTTGTGGCGGGTAAGACTGATAAAGTAATGATGGTCGAGGCCGGTGCCAATGAAGTGAGTGAAGATACTTTGGCAGATGCTTTTGCTTGGGCACTGGAGCAGATCAAGCCTGCTCTGGACCTCCAGCTGGAGCTACGTGACTTAGTTCAACCTGAAGCGCAGAGCTACCAGTTGGTCATACCGGACGAGCAGATTGCTGAGCAGGTCGAGAGTTATCTATCTGACAAGCTACCCGATGATCTGCGGGTCACTTACGCCGAGCGCAACCCTCGGATTGCCGAGATCAAGCAGGCGATGCTGGAGCATTTCCAAGCAGACTACGACGAGGCGACCTGGCCGGAGCGGCAAGCTGATTATCTCGATGCTTTTGATAAGGTGATGCATCAAAATGTTCGCCAAGGCATCATTGAGCGAGGTGTCAGGCCGGATGGACGCCAGCTTGACGAGATCAGGCCGCTGTCATCTGAGGTTCATCTATTACCTCGCACTCACGGCTCGTCACTATTTACCAGGGGTTTGACCCAGGCATTAAATATCGTGACTCTGGCGCCGCTATCTTATGCTCAGCTGGTTGACACTATGGAAGTGACTGATGGTGAGCGACGCTACATGCATCACTATAACGCCCCGGGCTATACAGTGGGCGAGATCAAGCGGCTGGGTGCGCCCGGTCGACGGGAAGTGGGACATGGTTACCTGGCGGAACGGGCTCTTCTACCGATGCTACCGGACAAAGAAGACTTCCCCTATGCGATCCGGTCGGTCACCGAGATCATGTCTCAGAACGGCTCGACCTCGATGGCTGCCACTTGCTCGTCCTGTCTGGCGCTGATGGACGCCGGCGTACCGCTCAAGCGCCCGGTCTCAGGCGTGGCGATGGGGTTGATCGTTGACGGTGATCGGCACTTCGTACTGACTGACTTAGCCGACCAAGAAGACTTCGCCGGTGATATGGATTTTAAGTGTACCGGTACTACCGAGGGCATCACTGCCTTGCAGATGGATATGAAAGTGCATGGTTTGCCGGTAGATATCTTGCGAGATGCCCTAAAGCAGGCCAAGCAGGGGCGAGCCAAGATCTTGACTCACATGCTCCGGACTATCGCTGAGCCGAGGGCTGAGCTGTCGCCCTATGCGCCGAGAATTGAGAAGCTACTGGTTAATCCGGATAAGATCGGCTCAATCATCGGTAAGGGTGGTGAAACGATCAACAAGATCACCAGCGAGACCGGTGTCGAGATAGATATTGATGAGAGCGGACTGGTCACCTTTGCCAGTACCGATGGCGAGAAGATGCAGCGGGCGATTGATTGGGTTAAGGGGCTGGTCGAGGAGCCGGAAGTCGGCAAGGTCTATACCGGCACAGTAGTCGGCTTGAAAGACTTTGGCGCATTTATCAATATCTTGCCCGGAGTGGATGGTATGCTCCATGTCAGCAAGATCGCTGAACGTCGGATTAGTAGCCCTGACGAGGTCCTAAAGGTCGGTCAGAAAGTGAGGGTCAAGCTAACGCTGATAGACGATAAGGGCCGTCTCAGCTTGACCATGCTAGGCGTCAAACAGGATATTTGAGCGGAAGGAGTGAAGGGTGGCAACAGCGATAATCACGGGCGGTAGTGCCGGGCTGGGGCTGCTCTTCGCTGAAGCGCTAGCCGAGCGAGGACTGGACCTGATCTTGATCGCTCGGGATAAAGCTAGGCTCAAACAGGTCTGCCGTGACCTGACCGGGCGTTATCATGTCGCAGCTGAGCCGATCGCTATTGACCTGGCCGATCCGGATAACGCTGAGATCATCGCCAAAGTCATCAGTAAAACCAAGGATCTTCTTTACCTCATCAATAACGCCGGCTTTGCTACTCACTTCCGAGCCGGAGACGGCGGTGAGCGGATACGTCGCCTACAACGAAACGCCGTCAATGTCATGGCACTTAATACGTTGCTCTTTAGCTCAGCCGCTGTCCGGCCAATGGTCAAGGCGGGGCAGGGGCATATCATCAATATCGCCAGCACAGCGGCTTGGACCTATACCGGGAACTACTCGGCGATCAAGAGCTACGTACTGACCTATACCCAGAGCCTGGCGCTGGAATTAGAGGGAACCGGGGTGACGGCTACAGCTGTCTGTCCGGCCTGGATGCACACTAACTTCCATAGCGTAGCGGGGCTGGCGGAGCCGGCGATTCCTGAATGGCTTTATGTCCGACCGGAGCAGGTAGTTGGCGAGACATTGCGGGCGGTACGGCGAGGTAAAAGCCTGGTAATACCGACTCGGCGTTGGCGACTGATCATCTGGTGCTTGACGCATGGACCGAGAGCTTGGCGTCGACAGTTCACCAGAGCGTACCTAAGGACTAAGAATTACAGGCATTAGAGAACCTTTTTAAGCATAAAAACTTTATAGTAGCTTTATAGTAGAGGTATAATTTAACTCTCATTCCAGCCGGAGCCATTGATGGATCTATGAGGTGGGTAACCTGACTTATGGGCTAACGACTAGCCGGCGGATAGCCTTAACTATGAGATAAGGCGGTGGCTTCGCCGAGTCATACTTGGTTATGCTATGATGATTATAGAAAAAGGAGGTAGATTTAATGAGCGAGAGTGTAAACCCGTTTGACAGCCAAACGAGTAAGAGTAAAGCTTCGTCAGACAAGGTCAGCAAAAACAAGCCTGTCTCACCGTTTGATGAGGGCAAGGTGAGTAATGAGCCTAAGAAATCAGGCAAGTCCAATAAGAAGCTGATCATCGGCATCGTTTCGGCGGTAGTGGTGCTGATCCTGGTGGTAGTTGGAGTGATCGTTTTCATTAACTTAAATAAAGTCACCACCAAAGACTATAGCGAGGCTTATGATGCTCTAAATAATATCAAGGAGAAGATCGACGATAATAAGGGCATATCGTTATCCGGTAGCTCTGATCTGACGGCTGACAAGTATCACGAGATGGTTGACAAGGCCAAGAGTCAGATAAAGAGCGTCGATAAGTCCATCACCGAGCTGGGCAAGATGAAAGCTATCGAGAAAGACAAGGATAGCAAAGAGAAATTTGACAAGTTCAAGGGTGAGTTTGACAAGTACTCCGGCAAGACGAAAGAAGTGATGGACAAGATGAACGAGGTAGTCCCCATCTACATCGCTATGCGCAAACCCTACAATATCAAGGCGAGTACGGGTACTGATGCTTACTATAGGGAGCGCTCTAATAGCTACCAGCAGGTAGTTTCAATAGCTAAGGACGCCAAGATCAAGGGTGATCAAGAGCTGGCGGACGGCGTAAAAGAACTGGCTGAGGCAGCCCAGGCTTATGCGGATTACTACAAGAAGGTAGCTAATGGCGAGAAGGTCAACTATAGCGACTTCAGCAAATCGTTCAGTAAATTCACCAAGGCCGACTCGACAGTCAGATCGTCAGTGATTAAGATGGTGTCGTCGCTGAGAGATGCTAACTACTCGAGTTCATTCTCCAGTCTGAGCAGCTATCTATATAAGAAGACCCTGAAAGATTAGCTGTAGCCTAGCGAGGAAGCGACAAAACTACCCCCTAAGGCGGGGTAGTTTTGTTATAATGAAGCCGTGGAATCCCGGAAACAGCAAATAGATCAGCTAGCCGAGCAGATCATTGCGGATGGGGTGTGCGCCGAGCTGGCCAGTCAAGCGACTCAGCTGGTGATCGGTGATGGTGACCCCGGCAGTCAAATAGTTTTTGTCGGCGAGGCGCCGGGTAAACAAGAAGATTTGCAGGGTAAACCCTTTGTCGGGGCGTCAGGCAAGTTTCTGGACGAGATGCTGGCCAGCATCGGACTGGAGCGAAGCCAAGTCTATATCACCAATATCGTTAAATACCGTCCGCCGGGTAATCGTGATCCTCTGCCCGAGGAGAAACGTGCCTTCTGGCCTTATCTGATGCGTCAATTAGCCATTATCGACCCTAGAGTCATCGTTACTCTGGGGCGACATGCCATGAATTGCTTCATACCGGAGGGAAAGATATCGCAGGACCATGGTCGTTTACGTCAGGTTCGTTTACACCGAGACGGTCAGACATACTTGTGGCAAGTCTTGCCACTCTATCATCCGGCGGCAGCTCTCTATAACGGGGCGATGCGTCAGACTCTGCTCGACGACTTTCGGAAGATCAAGCCGCTACTAGACTAGCCGATATTGGTCCGGGCTTTGTGCCGGTTAAATACCGGTATTAGGTGCTCGGAGATTATTGCGCTTGGCTGTGAAGTCAGGAGCACTAGGTGCCGGCTGAGTCGGCGTCGGCGCAGGTACGGGAATCGGGACTGCGACCGGTGGCATCTTGACACAGGTAGTAGGGAGAGTGCCATTGATCGGTCGGGTAGTCTCAGTCTTGGGTGGGTTTCTTTCCTCGCTTTCTCCATTAAAGTCCCTGGCAGCTGCACCACTGAGCCCGGTACAGACAGTATCGGGCTTATCTGCAGGGACAAGAGAGTAATCATAGTAATCCTCCGGTATGTGACTTCGCCTTGGATCCCGTTGGCCCATATCGCCACTAAGTAACCTCACCTTTTCTTTACTGATGATGGTAGTGATATCAAGTGGTTTAACCATCTTAGTGCCATAATAATTAGTATTCTCATCGAAGAAATAATCCGAGATACTGTAGATGTGGTTATCGGCACCGAGTATGACAGTATCATAATTATAAGTCAGTAGATCACGGGCGATTGGTAGTGGCTTGATGGTTTTTTGTGACATATCTTGTATTACAGGGTCAATATTCTCGCCATAGCCATAGAACCACAGTCCACCCTGGTGATCGATGGCATAGTGGTTAAAGATTTGCTTGATGCCACCTCTACTCTTGATCTTGTCGTTGGTAACCTCAGTCATGCTTCCGTCGAATTTGATATGAAGGAGTTTGTTTTTAGAGGTAAGGATATAAGTACCATTTCGACCGGGAGTATATCCGGTATCGACATAGTCGACTTGCTTGATGGTGGCACCATCCAGCTTAGGTTTGATGACATGCTCAGTATCATCGCTAAAGGAGAAAAAAGCGCCAGTGCCACCAACTAAAAACAAGGTGTCATCATTATAGGCGTACCAGGCGTCATGGAGGATTTGTCCGGGACCTGTGCTAAATCCGGCACTATGTCCTCCAAAACCGGTAACACGATGAGACGCCAGTGCAGCTAATGCGACCGGTCGATTAATGATTATGTCTTTACTAGCAACCGTATCCCAATCTCGACCCCAGTAATATAGTTTACCTGAAGCAGTTAAGGCGACAATTATACCAATATGGCTGCCAGCGAGCTTAGTGACTTTATCATTACCGAAATACTTAGTGATATCTTGTGGCCGGTCGTAGTAGCAGGGTGGCTTCTTATCATATTGACCGGGGCTAGATAGAGTGCAGGTTGTACCGTTACCCACATGACCAATGATATTATTACCCCAGGCATACACCTTGCCGCTTTTAGTCAGGGCGACCGTTGCTCCGGCGTAGTCACTATCTCGCCACAGCTGCTCTGTCCGATCAGTCTTTGCCAGCTCGCTATACGGTCGATAAGTCTTGCGAAAGCTGGCACTAAGTGCCGGAATATGAATCATCTGAGCTATCGGATCCGCCTGAGTGGTATAAGTCGGCTGGGCAACGGCAGTGACTGGGGTGAATAAGCTGATGATGGGCAGACTGATGGCGAGTAGCACCTTAGGTAGAGCTACTTTCGTGACTTTTCGTTGGTTATTTTGATGCATGTGTTTATCTCCAGGGGTTCCCCTTATTTATCCTACCTAGATATTATCATAACTTGTTGAACTAGGCTATAATACTGGTAAATGGTGGAGCGAGGAAAGACATGGGTGTGAGGCTGGCTGAAGGGACGTTAGCCGGGAGGTGTTTCCAGATCGTAGCTAGGTGCCAATGGCGTTTAGAACTACTCAAGGATCTAGGGCTTCTGCTCATAGCGGTAGTGACTGTGTCGATCTTAGTTAGCGATATTCTCGCCACTGGCCGGCCGGTTGGAGCTATACCTTTTCAGTCAGGGAAACCGCCGGTAATTATGCTGGGGCTTCAAACGGGAAATGCTACGATTATTAAGAATACCAGTGGCATATCAACCGTCAGAGAGAAGATTAACATTCGAACTAATGCCGCTAATGGCTATAACGTGACCATGTCCGGCAAGACGACTAAGACTGATCTAGTCAATGATCTTGGCGGTACTATCCCGGCTACTCATGCCACACTATCTCATCCGACCACCTTATCAGCGAATAGTTGGGGTGTAGCCCTGCCGGGTGAGACGGGCTTTAGCACTCGGTCTGACTATGAGTCAACCGACCAATCCACCCTCGGATCTACCAAATACATGGGAGTGCCGGTGGCTGGCCAAGGAGTCACTATCATGTCAGCGACAGCACCGACAGACATGAACGGAGGCGACAGGATAGTCTACTACGGTGTCAATGTTCCTGACCTTGCCAAGGTTCAGGCCGGGGAATACAAGGTAATCTTGATTTATACGGCAACGGCTAAGTTGCCACCAGCCCCGACCCTGCGGGAGGCTACCCCTAATCACTTCCATATTGACAGGGAGACAGATAAGTCTCAGCCAAATATTCTAATGGGTACCAATCTAGCCACGGCCTATCAAGCTTTTGTCGATATCAATGGTAATGGTCGGAGTGATAGCGGCGAAGAATGTCAGATCACCGAGATTCTCTCCGATAGTGCTATCGTTTGCCGAATCTCTGCTTCGGTTAACTCGCCGATTGAGCCTGGTCGGTACAATCTCTACGTCGTAACTCAGGGTGGCACTGCAAAGTTAGAGCGAGGCTACCGCTTTACCAGGCAGAGCCTCTGTACTAACGCCGATGCCAGAAGTGATTGCCGGGTAGATATCGACGATCATATGATCCCGATTCGCTATATCGGTAGTAACAACAGTCCCAAGTGGCAGACTATGACCAAAGGTGAGATCACCGGTAGTAAGGGTAGCTGGTACAGCTATCTAGCCAAGCGTTGGGCAAACGCCGTCACCGTTAAGCCGGACAAACTGACTAAGTATAAGAACAAATCGGTGGAGCTGGATAATGACGATGTTCTAGGCTATTGGGTATATATCCCTCGCTATGCCTATGAGGTACAGCGTCGAGACGCTACCGACCACTATGTACCGGGGAACAATTTCAGTATCCACTTTGAGAAGACGACAGACACTAAGAAGCGTCCGGCTCCCAGTTGCAATACTAATATCCGGACAGCTGCTCAGATGTGGCATAATGGCGTACCGGACAACAATGATCAGAATATACTGGCGAAGACTTACTGGCGTGACTGCGGTATCGACCGGGCTTATACTAACGACTTGGCTAAAGCCGATAAAACTACCTGGGCTACCCACCCTGCCTTCAGCCTCGGCAATAAAGAGTTAAACGGTGTCTGGATAGGCAAGTTTGAGCTAACCGGTGAGCGGACTGCGCCGACAGTTAAACCAAATCAGATTGCTAATGTCGCCGAAGGCGTAGCTGGGTTCTTTGCTATAAGCAAGAAGATTGGGGTTAATGACCCCAAGAATGTCGGTGGTGGCGATATAGCCGGCATAGCCCAAAACTCACATAACTTGGCCAAGGCTAATTCTCGCATGGTTAGGCCGGATGAATGGGGCGCCGCCGCCTATCTAACGGCTTCAATCTACGGTTCCGGCTGGAATGGAGTAAAACCCAACCGAGCTAGAATCCGTAGCACCAGCTGGTCTGATGCCGACGGTGACAGACCGGACGACAATGAAGGGGTGACTGGCTGCGGACCGGGCAGTGCCACTGACCCCGATACGCCGTACGTCGATGACGGTGAGACGCTTACTGCCAGTCATATAGAGTCGCCGTTAGCTTGCTCTAAGACTAACCCACAGCGAGCCTACCAAGGGTCTCTTGGCCAGCTAGCCTCGACTACTGGTAATGTCTATGGTATCTACGATATGGCAGGCGGTACACAGGAGGGCGTCGCCGGCAATGCTACCCGTTTTGACGTGGTTGATTCCTGCTATGAAAGCATAAAGGTAAACATGGTTGAGCCATACGTCCGTACATATCAATGGGGCAAACTGGATCAGGGCTCGGGTTATAGACGACCTTGGTCGGTGGCGACGAAAGAGACTTGGTATAACTATGATGTCTGCACTTGGGAGACATGTGGCGGGCAAGCCCTGTACGAGACTAAGAATAAGATGTCAGTCTCTGCTAATGATCAATCTTGGGGCGACGCCGACTCAATCTTCCCGAATTATAATAATGTGGATGATGGAGTCTATTGCTGGACGGCTTATGGTGGGGAAGCGGGCGGTGGCGAGATGCGCCCCGGTTATAGTTCTCGCCCCGGCATCTTCTCCTCTCGGTCAACAACAGGCATATATGATGCAACACTGGTAACCTCACGAGCTGTCTTAGCTCTGCCACCTAGCTAGCGACCCGGCGTTAATCCGACTCACTTTACTTTTATGCAGTCTTTGATACTATAGAGTTACCGTTGCGATAGCGCACACTCTTACTATTCTTAAAAACGAAGCATACAGAGTGCTTGTCACTAAGACTAGGCGAACATCTATCTAAAGAAAAGGAGAATGTAATCATGGGACAGCAACGTTTGGCTAAAGTCGCAGAAGACGATCTGTCGAAAAGACCGGCCAAGGCCAGCTCACGTAAGACGGGCAATTCCGTGCTTGACGCTACTACTACCAGACGAGGTGAGGTCGAGCGGGCGAAACGTCGTATTAGCGACAACGTCAACGCTCAGGCTAGCCAGCATATCATCGACGGACCGGTCAATCGCTCGCTCTACAACGGCTTTGCCGGTGAGCAGTACACCCCGACGCTGGCTCGCCAGCATGTTCAGAAGGCGAAGAACAAGTCGGCGGTGCGGGTCATCCCGATCGGTGGTAACGGCGAGATGGGCATCGGTAAAAACATGACTGCTTTCGAGTATGGTGACGAGATTATCGTCATCGATATGGGCTTTCTCTTTCCGGGCGACGATTACCCCGGGGTTAATTACATCGTACCGGATATCACCTACCTGGAAGAGCGAAAAGACAAGATCAAGGCAGTGATCATTACTCACGGACACCTTGATCATATTGGTGCCTTTCACCATCTGATCCAGAAGATTCCGGCACCGGTCTACTCGGCCAGTTTTACCATCGGTATGCTGAAGAAGAATATGGAGGAGGAAGATACCGACTTTGAGCCCGAATACCATGAGGTGGATATGGACAATCATGAGCGGATCCAGGTCAGCGAGCATTTCAATATGGAGATGGTTCGGGTCAACCACTCCATCCCCGACTCGGCAGCAGTCGTCTTAAGGACGCCGGTTGGCGTGATCGTCAGCTCGGGTGACTGGCGGTTTGAGAAAGACCCCGTCGACGGACGTAAGTTTGATCTGGCTCGACTAACTGAGATCGCCACTAAGGAGGGAGTGCATCTACTCCTAAACGAGTCAACTAACGTCGAGCAAGACGGCACGGCGACGCCTTACGAAGAGAACGACATTAAGGAGAGCTTTAACCAGATCATGGAGAAGTACGATACCTCTCGGGTGATCTTGTCCTGTTTCTCATCCCAAGTGCATCGGATGCAAAACATCGTTACCTCGGCGGCGGCGCATGGGCGCAAAGTGGCTTTCGCCGGCTTCTCGATGGTTCAGAACGTCGAGATCGGGCTGAAGACCGGTCGGCTGAATATCCCCAAGAATACTGTCGTCACCATGGAGGACATCGTTAAATTACCGGACAGTAAGGTGTGTATCGTCTGCACCGGCTCTCAGGGTGAGTTTAGTGCCGTGCTCAATCGGATGGCGACCGGGGCACATCGCTATATCAAGATCAAGCCGAGCGACGTCATCGTCTTTGCTTCTAATCCCATCCCCGGCAACGAAGGTCATGTAGCGCATACGATTGATGGTTTGATGCGAGAAGGCTCAGATGTCCTGCGCAATAATCAGACGGCCCGCTACGGTATTGGTCCGCTACATATCTCCGGACATGCTAAGCATGATGATCACCTGGAGCTGGTTGATGCCCTTCATCCTACTTATTACATCCCTAATCACGGTGAGTTTCATATGTTGGTGCATAATGCCGAGATGGCGGAGGTCGAGTGTGGTATCCCCAGAGACCATATCTTCGTCTGTGATGATGGCGATGTGATCGAATTTTACGATGATGGTACGGCTCAGCGAGTCGGTCGGGTTCATGTTGGCGGGGTCATGTACGACGATGCCGGCACTGAGGTGAGTGAAGTGGTGCTTAAAGACCGCATTCATATGTCGACCGAGGGCATCTTTGTCGTAGTGCTGACTGTTCAGCGGGGAACGGGGCGAATCCTCAGCTCGCCTGATATCATTAGCCGCGGTTTTATCTATCTACGTGATAGCGAAGACCTGATCAATGCCATTCGTCAGTATATTCGTCAGAAAACCGCCCGAGTTTACGCTAGCCGACGGGTCGACATGGAAGGCTTCAAGCATGACCTGAGGGAAGAGATAACCCAGATTCTATACGACAAGACTCGGCGCACTCCGATCGTTATCCCGGTAGTCAATGAGATTGGCGGAAGCAAGCCGGGCAAAGACAAGAGTCCGTCAAAGCGGGAGAGGGACTTTGCGGCTCAGGAAATTGCTCGGATCAAAGGCGGTTCGGCTGCTTCGGCTCATTTTACGCCGCATCGTCGCCCCGGTACGCCGGTTAAGTCACCCAATATCGACACTACAGCCGGTCGCTCCTCGGCGACTCCGGCTAAACCGATTTCCTACAGACGATTGCAGCGACCAAGCTCGATTAAGCTAAACAGTAGTAGCTCATCTCGGTGAAATTGCTCTAACTGGTGAAATATTGTATTATACTGCCATGAGCGCTAAAAAGCGTGGACCCGGTCGTCCGCCAAAAAGTAAAAACAAGAAGCCGTCAGCCGCTGCCGTGCATACCGTGCCACAGCACTTCTGGGCACAGGTGGGGGCGATTCTGCTGGCGGTGGTAACTGCCATCATCACCGTTGGCTTGTTCGGCGTCGGCGGTGTCTTGCCGGTCAAGCTGGCGGCCTGGACTCGTTGGCTAGTCGGTTGGACGGCCTTTGCTGTGCCATTAATCTTTGCGGTGCAGATCATCCAGGTGTTTCGCCAGCCCGAGGATCGGGTGCCGGCGGTCATCTGGGTGACGACGATACTCTTCTTTGCTTTGCTGTCCGGCACTTTTCAGCTGAGTCTGAGCGACCCTAAGTCGCTGGCCGTAGCTCAGACAGGACGGGGTGGCGGTACGGTTGGCTGGATAGTGGCTGACGGTATGTTGCGTTTTGTCAATGTACCTCTGGCTATCTTGATATCGGTAGTACTGATGCTGATCTTATTCCTGTTTATCTTCTCCATCTCACCCAAGGCGGTGCTGGATGCTATGCGAGATTTCGTCGGGCGGGAGAGTGACGAAGAGGCAAGTAACCGCAAGGTGGCTAAGGCGCTGTCTGACCAAGATAAGATTAAGGTTGGAGGCTTAGGTAAGGGCGAGATTGCCAAGGAGCCGGTTGAGAAGCCGGGCAAGAAAGGTCTGCTGGCTCGGCGCCGGGCTAAGCCGGCTGAAGCGGAGGATGACGACAAAGATGCTGCTACTAAGGCGGAGCGTAATCTGGAAGTGCGGACGGCCGGTGGGATTGAGAAGGCGGACACTCGAGACGTCGTAGCGGTGATCAATAATTCCAACTGGCAGTTCCCGGCGGTCGATTTGCTGACTGAGTCGAAACGAGAGGCTGATCCCGGTGATATGAAGATGCGGGCGCAACAGATCGAGGAGACTCTGTCTGAGTTCGGTGTGGGTGGCAATGTACGCAAGGCTAACGTCGGACCCAGGGTGACTCAGTACTGCCTTGAGCCTCAGCGGGGCGTACCACTGTCTAAGATAACCAGCTTGCACGACGAGCTGGCTCGTAACATGCAGGTGGAGAGTCTGCGCATCGAAGCGCCGATTCCCGGTCAGCCTTATGTGGGTATCGAAATACCAAACAAGCGTCCTGCCTCAGTTAGCTTGCGCTCCATCCTGGAGTCAAAGGAATGGGCAAAGAATCGCAGTCAGCTGGCTTTTGCGGTAGGGCTAAATGTGATCGGCGACCCGATCGTGCTGGATCTGGCCAGCCTGCCTCATCTACTGATCGCCGGTACGACCGGCTCAGGTAAGTCGGTGATGATGAATGCTCTGATCATGTCCATGCTCTTTCGTAACACTCCGGATGACCTCAAGTTTGTCCTGGTTGACCCTAAGGGTAACGAGATGTCCTCATATGTTGACATGCCTCATCTGGTGGCACCGGTCATTAGCGGGACGACCGTTGATGAGATGCACAAGCTGGTCAAGACTCTGCTCTGGGTGACCGAGGAGATGGATCGACGCTACCAGGTTTTTCGAGACAAAGGCGGCATCAAGAAGCTGTCAGACTTTCACCGACGTTTTCCTAGCGAGAAGATGCCTCGCCTGGTGGTAATCATTGACGAGTACACTGATATCATTGACTCACTAAAGTCCTCCGAGCGAGAAGCAGTCACCGGTGCCGTCCAGCGCATTGCTCAGAAAGGCCGAGCGGCGGGTATCCACGAAGTGATTATGATGCAGGCACCTCGGGCGAAATATATCCAAGGTCCGCTTAAGGCTAATATTCCGGCCGGTTTTGCTTTCATGGTGCGGAGTAAGATGGAGTCGCAACAGATTATCAATCAGTCAGGGGCGGAGATGCTGATGGGGCAGGGCGATATGCTGATGATTACCGCCAAGCTGAAGAAGCCTCGTCGAGTTCAGTCGGCCTATGTCGACGACGACGAGGTGAGCCAGACGGTCACTGAGCTGAAGCTCCAGAGTCCGGCTCAGTACGATGAAACTCTACTGGCGAGACTGTCTGATGATTCTCCGGTCGGCGGCGGAGTAGCAATTGGCGGCGGTGGAGCGGGTGACGATAAGTACCGTCAGGCTGTTCAGATAGCGGTCGAGACGGGCAAGATAAGCACCTCGTTCCTGCAGCGTCGCCTCGGGATCGGCTTTAGCCGAGCCGGACGGATCATCGATGAGATGGAGCAGAATGGTATCATCGGACCACAAAACGGCTCTCGCCCCCGTGAAGTCCTCGTCTCATCGCTCGATGAGCTGGGCGAGGAGTAGGTCCTTGAACTTTATGGTAATAAAAGGTTGACATCTTCTTTATTAATGTCAACTAAACATGCTATAATGTTGACATGTCAACTGGAGATGTCAACAAAATGGGCAGAGTTGGTCGTTTAGTGCAACAACCCGAAGATTAGGCTGGGTTATGCAACAAGGCAATGGACGAACGCAAGGTTGACTTTCTGACCTTGCCGGTTGTTACCTCGGCGGTTGCCTATGAGCTTTATCGGCGGTTTAATTAGCTAGGCTGAGTATTTACAACGACTTTAACTATGTCTTAATTTTAAAAGTGTGCTTCTTGCCTACACGCAAGATGTCCCCATTGGCTAATATGCCATCGTTTGTTATTTTTGTATCATTAACTTTGATGGCGTTTTGTCTGATAAGGCGTCTTGCTCTACTTCGGCTCTTGGCTATATCAAGGCGAACAAGAAGGTCAATGATTGATTCATTGACGCCAAGTTGAATAATGCGAACGTCATCTGTAAGATTTTTCTGGCTAACTTCAGAAGTCCATTGTTCCTCGGCGTGAATTGCTTTATTGACGCCGTGATACATCGTGACGATCTCGCGGGCAAGCTCTTTTTTGATATCCCTAGGATTCTCGCCATCGTCAAGCCGCTGTTTAATAGAGCTAACAACGTTCATCGGAAGTCGTGTACAGTCAATAAAGCATTGATGAATACCAGGGTCGGCAAGCTGCATAATTTTGAAGTACATATCCTTTGCGTTAAGGTTAAGAGCGACTCCAGTACCAAGGCTCTTGCTCATGAGTTTCTCGCCAGTTTCGGGATTTACAAGTAGTGTTGTAGTGATGATATATTTCTCTTTATTTTTGTAGCGTTTCAGAAGAGTGCGACCAGCCACCATGTTGAACGTTTGATCGGTGCCACCGATTTCAACATCTATATCCATAGCTACCGAGTCGTAACCTTGCATTAGTGGATAGAAGAACTCGTGGATAAACAGAGGCTTCTTTTTGGCGATGCGCTTCTTGAAGGCATTGCGTTCGAGCATTTGTTGAACGGTGAAGTTTGAGGCGAGTTCAACGGAATCCTCGAATGTTAGTTTTGAAAGCCACTTAGAATTAAACCTGAACTCGATAGGGTTAGTTGTGTCATTGAAATCAAGTACTTTGCCGATTTGTTCCTTGAATGTTTTTAAGTTCTGGAGCACCTGACTATGAGTTAGCTGGATACGCATAGATGTTTTATCGCTGGGGTCGCCGATCATAGCTGTGAAGTCGCCGATCAGTACTATGATGCGGTGACCAAGAGCATGAAAGCGTTCAAGTATGAGATAGTTTGTTGAGTGACCGAGGTGTATGTAGTCTGCGGTCGGATCTATTCCTAGATAGAATGTCAAACGACGTCCGCTCAATAACTCTTTTCTGAGTGCTTCTTTGCTGGGTAGAACCTCGGCTACGGAGCGTGATAGTGCTTCGTCAATTAGAACACTATCGGTGATAATTGTTGGCGTTGTACTACTCATACCTATACTATATACCAGACAATTGATAGAGGCGAACTGTGCGTCAGCTTACGAATACTACTATTACTTCGGTTAACCGGTAGTATCTTTTGCGTTTATACCAACTAATCATCTTTTTATTATTATCGAGATTAAATTAGATCATGCGCTAATAACATCCTATAATGTGGATAAAAGATGGCTGAGATCGTAATCTCAGCCATCGTATTAGCCAGCTACAAAGAGATACGACTACATATAGTAGCCGAACACATAGCTATACTGGAAGAAGCGACCTTTTTGGTTTACTACGAGGATGATTTGTTAAGTGTTGCCATGCAACTACACGTCAAGTGTCTTTCGGTGAAGCAGGGGATAACGTTGATGTGAGGAGGGGGTAAGATGAGAGTGCTACTAAGCCTGGTGATAAAAAGATTGACAGCCTCTTTATTAATGTCAACTAAACATGCTATAATGTTGACATGTCAACCGGAGATGTCAACAAAATGGGCAGAATTGGTCGCTTAGTACAACAACCCGAAGGCTTCAAAGCCTTTATTCCATATGCTTTTCCACCGGCAGAAGAATTGAAGCTACCACCGGTCATACAGAAGAAGCATGCCGAAGCAATGCGTCTAATCGGCAAGCTTGATGGTATAACGGCACTCCTGCCGGACATCAACTACTTCCTGGAGATGTTTGTGCGACGTGATGCATCATCATCGAGCCAGATTGAGGGCACCCGTGCAACATTAAGTGACGCAATAGAAGCGACAAATGTTGAGCCCGGCACTGATCGATCGGATGATGTTGATGACATCCTTCACTATATTGATGCACTGGATTATGGGCTGAAACGAGCGCAGGATTTCCCATTCTCTCTGCGCTTTATTTGTGAACTACATCAGAAGCTAATGACGGATGCCCGTGCTACTCACAATGCGTATCCGGGCGAATTTCGTCGAACTCAAAACTGGATTGGCGGGACGATGCCGTCAAATGCTCGCTTCGTGCCGCCGCCGGTGAGCGATATGAAACGTTCGCTTGATGATTTTGAAAAGTTTATCCACGCAGACGATAACTACCTGCCACTAGTGAAGGCCGGCATGTTACACGCACAGTTTGAGACTATTCACCCCTTTGCGGATGGCAACGGTCGTACCGGTCGGATGATTGTGACGATGTTCTTATGGTATCAAAAGCTACTGGAAGTACCGGTTCTATACCTTTCGTCATATTTTAAGAGCCATCAGGACGTCTACTACGAGAGGCTGAATAGCTACCACTCAGAGACCGGGGACATATTCGGATGGCTAGATTTTTTCTTAGACGGCGTCATAGAAATTGCGCAGTCGTCTATAGATACTTGTCGGAAAATAACGGAATTACGTGAGCGTGACATGTGTAAAGCGCAGCAATTGGGTAAAGCTGCTGCTCCGAAGACGCTTGATATGTTGAAGTTGCTCTATCGTATGCCTGTAATTGGGGTAGCTGATGTCATTAAAGAAACCGGTTATTCAAGGCAGGGTGCTTATAACATGATTGAACGATTGATGAAGATGAAGATTTTATATGCATGCGACAACACCGCTGAATATGGTCAGAAGTATGAATATCGTGATTACTTGAATTTGTTTCAAGAGGTTGAGGACGAACAGTATGAACAAATTAGTACTGAGTGAAGAGGGAATGTGTATAGCGAGTCAATATGCGAAGAGTTGAGCTACTTTTTGATGCTATCAGGTCTCCTTATGATATTGCGCACATTATCCAGATCGCTAGATCTATAGATGCGATAGTTTATACGTCGGGTAAGGGTGCTTTGCCGTTTGATCTACCAAAGGTAAGGTCAAAGGTAAGATCGTGGAATATGGATGATGGCTTTTCTGAGGTGCACTACGACACTTTTGAAGAGGCTATTGATGACTTGCGTGCTAAAGGGAAGTACTTGCTGGGCACGTCCGGTGATGCTAAGCAGGACTTCTTCAAGGTCAATTTACCGGAGAGTCGGGATATCGTTATGGTATTTGGCACGGAGGCGACCGGTCTTACTAAGTATAAACAAGCACTACTTGACGGTGTGGTTAAATTGCCTATGGACGAACGCAAAGTTGACTTTCTGACCTTGCCGGTTGTTACCTCGGCGATTGTCTATGAGCTTTATCGGCGGTTTAATTACTTGGACTAGGCTGGATTATATTATAATAATGCCATTATGTTTCAGACTAAGGATCTTCGGCAGATCAGGGCTCGGTTCTGGCAAGACAAGCTAAGCCGGATCAAGACGGACGACGATGTGCGACGCTTTGTCGGCATTTACCTGCCGTTATTTGCTAAAGATTTCGCTGATTTATGCCTGGATGCTTTGTCTCACCTGAGTCAAGTGGGTGGTGATTTGGCACACCGAGTGGCTAATTGGGCGTCTAACGATCAGGATCTCACTGAAAGTAATCTGGCTGACCTGGCTGGCGGGGTAGGACTTGATGGTCTGGTGCGGGAGGGTGACACTAAGCTTTTTCAGCCTAGCCGGGCGTTAGCTACGCTAGCCGGCGTCACCAATTATTTCCGCCTCAAGAAGCGGGAGCTGGAGCAGGAGCTTTTCCTGGATTACGATATCGCTTACTCTATCGTCGCTTTGGCGTCATATAACGATGACCTGGTCGAGAGTAATCAGGTGGTCAATCAGATCTGGGACTTAGCGACAGACCTGGAAGTACCGATTCACCCCGAGTCGGAACGCTGGCAGAAGAAAGCTACCATGCTGAAGCTAATTGAAGAGCTTCACTAATTTGCCGTCCATCCCAAGCTAGACGACCTGATACAGGCAGTACCGCCGATAGCCATACTTGTAAATAGCTCGGTGCAAGATATCCGACTCAGTGCTATCCGGGTCGGCTATTTGCCCGCTGACTAGGTATATTCCGACTGTTCTTTGGCCACCGGTAACTTCCATGACCAAATCGTCGTGATCGGTGTAATTGCCTAATCGGATTAGGACTGCTTCCTGACGATAGGGTGAATCGCTTCTCTCGATGACAAGCTTAACGGCGATTGTGCCATCTACAGCACACTCTGAACCGACCTGTTTTACCAGAGATAAGGTTGGGATGTAATGTCTAGCTACTACGGCTATAGTGTCTCGGTTCATGATTAAGAGCTTTAGTGCAGTTGTGCTATAATACTACTGTAACATTAACCTGCCACTGCCGGCGAGCCGTGGCTATAAACCAAAGGAGGATCTATGTCACAGACGGCGACCGGCCGTTATGAGATGGTGGTGCTGTTTCGCCCCGAGCTGGAGGCGCAGATGGATAAGCCGCTCCAGACTATTGCCAACCTAGTCAAAGATAACGGTGGCAAGATAATCAGCGAGGATGACTGGGGGCGTAAGTCGCTAGCCTACAAGATCGCCGGGCAGACACATGCTGTCTACCGGGTGTATCAGCTGGAGCTACCGAGCACGGCACCGGCTAAGATCGATAGCACGCTTAATATCACCGACGACGTCTTACGTCATCTGATCACTAAAGTTGATGCTAAGATTGAGGCTTGGCTGGCTGAGAATAAAAAAGCTCGAGAAGAGGCGAAGGCTACCAGAGAGAGCGCCTCAGCAGAATAATTAGAGGGTAAAGGGGAGTGTAATGGCATTTAACAAAGTAATTTTAATGGGAAATCTGACGGCTGACCCCGAGGTGCGGACTACGCCATCCGGTCAATCAGTCACCAGCTTCTCGCTAGCGGTTAATCGTACCTTTCGGGGTTCCGATGGTAATCGCCGAGAAGAGACCAGCTTTATCAACTGTACTGCCTGGGGCAATACCGGCGAGACCATCGCTAAGTATGTCGGCAAGGGGCGGCAGCTGCTGGTCAGCGGTCGTCTGCAACAGCGGAGCTGGGAAGACAAAGAGACAGGCAAGCGCCGTAGCGCCATTGATGTCATAGTCGAAGAGTTCAGCTTCGTTAACGACGGGCGAGGAAGCGGTGCTAACGCCGCCGGCGGTAGTCAGAAGGCGAGCTCGCAGCCGCCGGCTGATACTGCCGAGGTAGATGCTGACGAGCCGATTGACCTAAGTGATATCCCATTCTAAGGAGAGAATTATGAAGAGAACTAAACGTCCATCACCACGCTACTTTGACTATAAGGAGGTCGAAGTCTTGCGTAAGTACATTGACAACTACGGGCAGATCGAGCCTCGCTCCAAGACGGGGCTGAGCGCCAAGTCGCAACGCAATCTGGCGGTAGCGATCAAGCGGGCTCGTCATTTGGCGCTTTTGCCATTTGTGGCTAGCTAGTAGATTAGGGTAAGGACTAGGGCGAATCAGCCGGGTGGGCTTCCGGCTGTCGCCCTTTTTGAAAGGAGAGAATGATGTATGGACCAACTGATCTGAAGAAAGGGCGAGTGATCGTCGTCGATGGTAAGCCGTATCAGGTGATTGACTATGCTCAGAAGGTGATGGGGCGGGGTGGCTCGATCGTCAACGTCCGGATCAAGAGCTTGATCGACGGCTCGGTGCTGGCTAAGACTTATAAAGGGCAGGACAAGATTGAGGCGGCGGAAGTATCGCACCAGGTAGTGCAGTATCTGTATAGTGATGCCGAAAAAGTCTACTTCATGAATCCCGATACCTTCGAGCAGTTTGAGCTGCCGCTGGACGAAGCGAGCGATGTGCCTAGCTATCTCAGAGAAGGGGCGGAGGTCCAGCTCCAATTCTTTGACGGGCGGGTCATCGCCGTTGATTTGCCGACCTCGACACCGCTTAAGGTCGAGTACACTGAGGATGTTGTCAAGGGTAATACTACTTCCAGTGTCCAGAAAGATGCCAAGCTGGAGACGGGTATCACTATCAAGGTACCGGCCTTTATTAAGAACGGTGATGTGATCAAGGTTGACACTCGGGACGGCAGCTATATTGAGCGAATGAAGGACTAGCCGAGTATGGCGGGGCAGGGCGTCCGTCTGGATAAGGCTCTGGTTCAGCTGGGGCTAGTAACTACTCGTTCGCAGGCTGAATCTTATATTCGTCTGGGGCGGGTCAAAGTGGCCGGTCGCCTCGTTACCAAGCCGGGCTACTTCGTTCACGATCTGAGCCTAGTTGAACTAGACCAGCCCGAGCAGTTCGTTAGCCGAGCCGGACTAAAGCTGGCCTCAGTAGCCGATAAGCTGGCGGTAGACTTTCGGGGTAAGCTAGTCCTGGACGTCGGCTCATCGACAGGTGGCTTCACTGACTATGCCCTCAGTCGGGGTGCTCGGCGAGTTATTTGCGTTGATGTCGGCACTGATCAGCTTCACCCTAAGCTACGGCGTGATGCACGGGTCGAACTACACGAGAAGACGGATATCAGAGATTTTGTGACCAATCAGCCGGTCGATATTATATTGATCGACGTCTCTTTCATCTCGCTACGTGAGGTGCTGCCTCATCTGGCTGAGCTGGCGAATCGACAGACTCAAGTCGTAGCTATGGTTAAGCCGCAGTTTGAGACAGGTAACCGACTGAAGAACCACGGCGTGATCAAAAATGACACCGAGCGGCGACGCATCCTACATGATTTCGAGCAATGGGTGAAGCGGTACTTTCTACTGAGAGCCAAAGCCGATAGTGCCGTAGCGGGGGCGAGAGGCAATCGGGAGCGGTTTTACCTACTGACTAAGCTGACCTAGATTATTTACTGACATTAAAGCGGAACTCTACTACATCATCCGGCTGCATGATGTAGGTCTTGCCCTCGGTTCGGATCTTGCCGGCCGAACGAGCGGCCGACTCGGAGCCGAGCCGAGCGAGATCGTGGTAGCTGACTACCTGAGCGGCGATAAAGCCTCGCTCAAAGTCGGTGTGGATGACACCGGCGGCCTGGGGTGCTGTCCAGCCCCGGTGGATCGTCCAGGCTCGCACTTCCTTTGCTCCAGCGGTCAGAAAAGACTGTAGCCCCAGCGTATGATAGGCGACCCTGGCCAGCTGGTCTAAGCTCGACTCGGTCACACCATAGCTAGCCATCAGCTCACTTGCTTCGACCGGTGAGAGCGAGCGAATCTCGCTCTCCAGCTCAGCGCAGACGAAGACGGCAGTGAGCCGGTCCAGTGGCTGTCCGGTTGCTTGACTGGCTAATTGACGTAGTTCGGCTTGGCGGGCTTGGTTGGTCAGGTCAGTCTCTTCGACATTGAAGAGGTAGATGACGGGCTTAGCAGTTAGTAAGTCCAGGCCGTCCAGCTGCTGATGGAGCTCGGTGGAGCTGAAGCTGTGAAACTCAGTCGGCACTTTGCCGGCCAGCAACTGAGACTGGACTGACCGAAGTAGGGCTAGCCGGGGCATTAACTTCGGATTTGCCTTAGCTTCCTTCTGGAGCTTAGGTAAATGGTTTTCGATTGTTGCTACATCGGCTAAGGCTAGCTCAGTATTGATCACCTCGATATCCGACTTAGGGTCGATAGTCACCGTACCGTCGGCTCGCTGGACACGACCATCGCTAAAGGCTCGCACCACATGGCAGATGGCATCGCACTGCCTGATATGCGCCAGAAACTTATTACCCAGCCCTTCACCCTTACTGGCGCCGGCGACCAGCCCGGCCACGTCGACGAACTCGATCGTCGCCGGGGTAATCTTATCTGTCCGGTATAGCTTGGCAAGCACCTCCAGTCGCTCGTCCGGTATGGCAACGATGCCGGTATTGGGGTCGATGGTGGCGAAAGGATAGTTGGCGGCTAAGGCATCGCCATTGGTCAGAGCGTTAAATAGGGTAGACTTGCCGACATTAGGCAGCCCGACGATGGCAATCTTTAGCATAGCAACGCCTCCTCTCTCATTCCACTAATATTCTAGCACTAATTATCCGTACGGCGTTTGCTATGTACAAGCTGACGATATTTCTAGAGTATGCGTATCTAGAGCTCAAGCTGCCATAAACCGACCGATTCGGCGTGACATTGTATTTTCAAATTGGTTATGTATAATGAAAATAGTATGAAGTTAAATAAAACGGTGGGCAACTTCTTCGCCTTGGACATAGGTACAACAGCGATCCGGGTGGTTGAGTTGGGGCATTCCGGCAGTGGCTGGAATCTAAAGCACTATGCGACTAAGGCTATACCATCCCGCCTTAGCGAGTCTACCGCAGACAAAGACCGCCGGGCATTAGGGATGGCGATCACTGAGGTGATCAATCAGTCGGGCATCAAGACTAAAGACGTGGCGATCGGCGTCCCCTCGGGCAAGATGTTCGCCAGCGTCGTTGAGGTGCCGACGGTGGCTAAGGCAGAGCTGAATGCCACTATCAAGTACCAGGCTGAGAATTATGTACCGATGCGTCCTGATGAAGCTAAGATCGACTGGGCAATCATCGGACCGTCACCGGTCGAGCAGGGTAAGACGGAGGTATTAGTGGCAAGTGTGCTTAATACCTTTACCGAGGCCAGGCTGGATATGCTGGAGAACGAGCTGGGGCTTAATGTCATCGCTATCGAGCCGGACAGCATCGCCCTGATCCGGGCTCTCTTACCTGACGGCATCACTGATGGACGACTCCTGGTCAATATGGAGGACTCATCGACAGACGTGATCGTGACCATCGGCAACGCTCCTCGCCTGATTCGTTCTATCCCGATCGGGCTGACCTCGATGGTACGGATGGCTAAGCAGAACCTCAATATCGACGACCAGCAAGCTCGTCAGCTACTACTTAAGTTCGGTGTTGACCAGAATGCCTTGGACGGACAGGTCTATCGGGCGGTACATACACTGGTCGACCAGCTTAATGCCGAGCTGGTCAAGTCGCTCAAGTTCTTCGTCACTAAGTACAACAATATGCAGATCGGTGCCATGCTGGTCAGCGGTTATACCGCCAGCTTGACCGGCTTTACCGATATCATGAGTGAGAAGACCAACCTGCCGGTTCAGCTAGCGACACCTTGGCAGCATGTCAATGTCCCGATGGGTGATCAGACCACCCTAGCACCAATAAGTTCGCAGTTCGCCGTAGCGGTCGGGCTAGCAGAAAGGGCAGAGTAAGATGATTTCCTTAAACCTCCTGCCGGACGTTAAGAAAGATCTCCTGCGGGTCAGGCGAGAGCGCAATCTGGTCGTCTCGATCAGTGTTGTCGTCGTTGGTGCTTCGATCGGCGTCTTACTCCTGCTTAGCGGTACGCTTGGCGTACTGATAGGAGCAAAGGCTCTGATGGAGAATAGCATCAAGAATGACGAGCAGACGATCAAGCAAGCTCAAAAGAAGAAGCAGCTTGATAAATACATCACCATCCAGAATCAGCTCAAGCAGATCGGCAAGCTCAAGTCTGATCAGCAGGTCTACTCTCGGCTGATGGACTATCTGACTCAGCTTAATCCGGCTGCACCAAACAATGTGCAGATCAGCAGTGCGACGATTGAGGCGCCGGCCGGTAGTAGCGGCAGCACCTCGTCTAGCAGTAGCTCTTCGGCTAGTGCTGATGGTATCACTATGACGATCGAGGGTAAGACAACTAACTTCGCGGCGCTTGACGTCTATAAGAATACCTTATCCAAGGCACAGCTCAGCTACGAAGTAGAGGAGGAAGACACCTCGTCGGATAGCGAGAGCTCGGCTAATTCAGACGGTACCTATAGCAAGGAGACCTCATCAGATAGTGACAGCTCCGATAGCGATAGCCAGTCTAAGAAAAAGAAGAAATCTGCTACTAAGAAGAAGGCGATGAAAGAAAATCTGGTCACCGCTGTCAATGTCAAAGACAGCAGCCTCTCTGCCGGTGGTAGCCAGAACGAAGCCCTGGTTAGCTTCACCCTGACGGTTACCTTTAACGACAGTGCCTTCAGTCCGAAGTCAACTAATATCAAGCTGGAAGTACCGAAAGAAACCACCTCGGATGGTGACCGCAATGCTCCGAAAGAGACTTTCCATACTGATGCCAAAGATAAGTCTAATGACAAGAAGGACGAGCAATGAGTGAAGAAAATGCCCTGACCGGTATCAAGAAGCGACAGCAGATCACTAACACCCGCAAACAGGTATTCACCTGGGTGGCATTAGCGGCAGCCTTGGTAGTGATTTGCTTGGTAGTGGGCTGGAATCTGATGCAGCGGATCAACTACCAGAACAAGGTTAACCGTGACGTGGGTAAGACTGCTCAGACCATGCACGATAATGTCGAGGCGGTCGACAAGCTGATCAAGAATGTCAACGCCCTCAAGGCTAACGCTGCTCTGTCGCTACCCAATCTCAAAGCCGATGACAGCACGGTCTTTCAGGTGGTGATCGACGCCTTGCCGACCGAGGACGATAGTGTAGCACTGAGTTCATCGCTCCAGAACAAGATCTTGTCTAAGTCGGGCGTGACTATAGAGCAGATCAATGTAGATACCACCGAGTCTGACAGTTCATCTAGCTCGTCGAGTTCATCTAGCTCCAGCTCATCCGGAAGCTCGTCCGGTTCAAGCTCCGGCTCCAGCAAATCCGGTGTCAGCAAGGCAGATGATGTCCAATTCCCGGTAGCTAAGCCGATCACTTTCCGAGTTAGCCTGGTCGGTAGCTTCGACTCAGTCAAGTCTGCCCTGCAGGATATCGAGAGTACCATTCGACCGATCACTATCACCAAGCTGACGATTGATGGCTCGGACGACAAGCTCAATGCCACCATTGAGGCGCAGACCTATTATTCTAGCAAGGTTAACTTTAAGCTAGGTAAGAAGGAGATCCAGTATGAGAAAAAGTGATTGGGCGGCTATCATCTTAATCGTTGCCATCGTCGGCTTGACTTCGTACTTCGTAGTCGGGGCGATCATGCCTTCGCCGGCCGATAGCCTGCAGACAGTCCAGATAGCTCCGACTATTGAGAGTAAGGTTGACGAGCCGGATAAGAAGATCTTCTCTGACACCGCCATCAATCCGACCGTTCGGACGACTATCGGTGACCAGTCCAACCAGCACCCCTTTAACCTGGAGAGCAAATAGGTGGCATGGCAATCCTGACCGACGAGTCTCGTGCTAAGATTGAGGCCTACTTTATAGAAGCAGGCCTTTTTACCGATGACCAGCTGGAGCATTTTCGTCGCAAGGCACAGGCAGAGAATGAGCCCCTCTTTGCTTACTTGATGCGAGAGGAGATCATTAACGACGAGCAGCTAGCTGAGGCGACGGCTCGTACCAGTGGTACGCCTTATGTTAACTTGTCGCACGCTATCATCGATAGTAGCGTCTTGGCACTTCTACCGATGGAGGTGGCGCAGCGTTTCATGGCGGTGCCGCTAGGTGAGACCAACGAGGGTGGGGCGGAGCGCTTGGCGGTCGCCATGCTTGATGCTAATAACGTCCAGGCAGTTGATTTCCTGTCGAATACCATTGGTCGTCCGATCAAAGTCTACATGGCGAGCGAATCGGGCATCAATAACGTCCTGTCGCAGTACCGGATGGATGTCGATGAGGGTGTCCGAGCCTCACTTGACAGTAACGCCCCTAAGATCACCAGTAATGCTCAGGTGATCGTCCAGGATTCGCCAATCTCTAAGGTGCTGAACCAGCTCCTTGAGTATGCCCAGCGGGTTCGGGCCTCAGATATTCACATCGAGCCGAGCGAGAATCAGCTAACCATTCGTTGTCGGATTGACGGCGTACTCCGAGTGGTGATGGTTCTACCTAAGTCAACTGAGGCGGCGCTAGTCTCTCGGATCAAGATCTTATCTAATCTCAAGATTGACGAGCATCGCAAGCCGCAGGATGGTCAGTTCACTGTCATGGTCGGCGAGAAAGAGGTTGACCTTCGTATCGCTATCTCACCGGTCGTCTGGGGTGAGCAGGTGGTGATCCGCTTGCTGGATAAGTCGGGTAGCACCTTTAAGCTGGAGGATATGGGCTATGCTAGCCGAGCTCTCCGGATGATTCGACGGGGGATTGCTCGGCCTAATGGCATGATTCTGACCTCCGGACCGACTGGCTCAGGTAAGTCGACCTCGCTCTACGCTCTGGTCCAAGAGATCTATAGCGAGAAGATCAATATCGTCACCCTGGAGGATCCGGTCGAGTACAAGATGGAGGGAGTGAATCAGATCCAGGTTAATCCTGCCGTTGGGCTGACCTTTGCCAATGGGCTACGCTCTATCCTGCGCCAAGACCCTGATGTCGTCCTGGTCGGCGAGATCCGAGATAGCGAGACGGCCAACCTGGCGGTTCAGGCAGCTCTGACCGGACACCTTGTTCTCTCGACTCTGCACACCAACTCGGCGGCTGGCATCTTGCCCCGTCTGCTGGATATGGGGGTGGAGCCGTTCCTGATCGCTTCGACGATCAATACCGTTATCGGTCAGCGTCTGGTTCGTCGAGTCTCGGCAGATAAAGAATCGTATCAGAGCGACCCGCTGCAGACCGAGATGATCAGAAACGTGGTCGGGCCACTTCTGCCGAGGACGCCGGCCGAGATCCAGACGATCGGTCAAGACTTAGGCTACGCTAATCTGCCCCTGCAGGATTCGGCCTCCTTTACTCTGGTCAAGGGTAAGGAGACAGCCACTACGCCGGGCGGCTTCAAGGGTCGGATGGGTCTCTACGAGGTGATGGAGGTGACTGACGAAGTGCAGAAGCTGATCATCGGGCATGCTACCTCCAGCCAGATCCAGCAGCTAGGTATCGCCCAGGGGATGATCCCGATGCACCAAGATGGCTTCCTCAAGGCGCTGACCGGGCAGACTACCATCGAGGAAGTTAACCGAGTGGCAGCTAATATTGCATAAAGCATGAGCATGATATAATTAAAAACGAATAGGGAGGCATAATGGATAACATCAGAATAGAAATGCTGCTGCAGGAGGTCATCAACCAGCACGCCAGTGACCTACACCTGCAGGTAGGCTTACCGCCGATGCTTCGGATCGACGGAGCGCTAACGCCGGTGGCTAATACGCCGTCGCTGGATGTCGAGACGACGGAGCGCTTGATCTTCAGCATCTTAGATAGTGAGCAGAAGCAGATCCTGCTCAAGGACAAGGAGTTTGACTTCTCCTTTGCCTTTGGCGATCTCGGTCGTTTCCGAGTCAACGCCTTTCACGAGCGGGGTAATATCGCTGCTGCTATGCGTCTCATCCCGAATGATATCCCGACCTTGGCCGAGCTTGGCTTACCGGCAGTCGTCGAGTCCTTCGCTGATTATCCTCGGGGGCTAGTCTTAGTCACCGGGCCGACCGGCTCAGGCAAGTCGACTACCTTAGCGGCGCTACTGGACAAGATCAACTCCGAGCGGAGTGAGCATATCATCACTATTGAGGACCCGATCGAGTTCACCCACAAGTCGAAGCGCTCGGTGATCGTTCAGCGGGAGGTTCACTACGACACCTACTCCTTTAGTGCCGCCTTACGCTCCGCCCTGCGAGAAGACCCGGATGTTGTCTTGATCGGTGAGATGCGTGACCTGGAGACGATCAGCGCCGCCATCACCATCGCCGAGACGGGGCACTTGGTCTTCGCTACCTTGCACACCAACAGCGCTTCCCAGTCAATCGACCGGATGGTCAATGTCTTCCCGCCGCACCAGCAGCCTCAGATCAAAGCCCAGCTGGGTAACATGCTGATGGCGATCTGCTCGCAGCGTTTGATCCCTGCTATCGGGGGTGGGCGCTTAGTCTCAGCCGAGATCTTAGTCGCTAACCCGGCTGTCCGCAATATCATCCGTGAGGGCAAGTCGCATCAGCTCGACCAGGTCATCCAGACCAGCGCCAAGGAAGGCATGCAGTCGATGGATCGCACCCTGGTGCAGCTGGTTCAGTCCGGTCAGATTACTTATGACGAAGCGAAGAATTACGCTGTTGACTTAGATGATCTTAATCGAATGATGAGGGGGTAGAGACCGGTGATTACCTTTCGATATAAAGCTCGTAATACCGCCACTGGCAAGATCGAGAAGAGTACTGTCCAGGGCAATAGTGAGTCGGCGGCGGCTAAGCTGCTGATGGCGCAGGGGCTAGTCCCCCTGGAGATGACTCCGGCCAGCGAGGAAGGGCTTCTTTCCGGTCTGCGCAAGCGGGTCAGTCCGAAAGAGCTGGTCATCTTCACTAGACAGCTGGCGACCATGCTGAATGCTGGCTTACCGCTGGCTCAGTCGCTAGCGACCGTCCAAGACCAGACTAGTAGCAAGATGCTCAAGGTGATCGTCGCTGACCTGGTCGGCAGTATCAATGGCGGTATGCCTCTGTCTGATGCCATGGCGAAGTACCCGAAGGTCTTTAACCAGGTCTATGTGGCCCTGGTACGAGCCGGTGAGACTTCTGGTACGCTGGATCAAGCTCTAGCTCGTTTGGCTAACCAGCAGGAGCACGACTACGACCAGATCAGCAAGATCAGAGGAGCGATGGTCTACCCGGCGATCGTCCTGGCTGTGATCGTAGCGGTGGTTATCTTCATGCTGGTTACCTTGATTCCGCAGGTCTCCAGTATGTACAAGGACTTAGGCAAGACTCTACCGATCACTACCGAGATCCTGCTGGCTATCGTCAATTTCTTCGCTGCTTTCTGGTATATCATCATCGTGGCGCTGGGTGGGCTGATCTTCTTCGCTCGGCGTTGGCTGGCTACCAGCAGTGGGCGACGGGCTTGGGATTTATTCAAGCTCAATGCGCCGATCTTTAATAGCTTACTACGCAAGATGTACATGGCTCGCTTCGCTCGGACGGCTCAGGTGCTGCTAAGCTCCGGCGTATCGATGATTGAGACGCTGAAGATCTCATCAGAGGCGGTCAATAACGTCCTTATCCGAGATGAGCTCCTCCAGGCGGTTAATAAGGTCAAGAACGGCAAGGCGCTCTCTGAGGCGCTGACGAACCAAGAGTACATCTTGCCCTTCGTGCCTCAGATGATCAAGATCGGCGAGTCGTCCGGTGGTATCGATGCCATGCTGGCGAAGATCGCTGACTACTACGACAAGGAGGTCGATAACGCCATCGCCGCTATTTCCACCTTGATCGAGCCTGTCCTGATGATCTTGATGGCGATCATGATCGGCTTCATCGTCCTAGCGGTCTTGCTACCGATCTACGGCTTGACCGATACTTCCACGCTCTAGCTGATATTCCGCTGATAGTGCTTGTGTTTTCGCTAGCTTAGTATATAATCAGACATGTAATAATTAATAAAGAAAGGACATACAATCTAGTATGAAAAAAACTGAAAAAGGTTTCACCATTATCGAGGTAGCCTTGGTCTTAGCCATCGGTGCTTTGATCTTCCTCGTGGTCTTCCTGGCTGTGCCGGCCTTGCAGCGCAACCAGCGAAATGATGCCCGTAAGCGAGACATTAGCAATATAGTTGAGGCTATTCACGACTATAACGCTAATCACCCGACGGGCCCGTTTAGTGGTGGTCCGGTTTATACCGCAAGTGGACCTGATAAAAACACTGACCTAGGTAAATACCTTGACAATCTGTCATCTAGCACAGATGATGTTACGGTAGAGGACAATAGTGATACGCTTCCAGACACTACTGGTACGAATGTTAATACTAGTAAGATTACTGTATATAAGGGTAGAAAGTGTCAGGGTCTAGATAAGATTGAGAAGGGTTCTGGTCGCCAGGCAGCTGTTATGGGCACGATGGAGCGCTCTGGTGGTTATACTCTCTACTGCCAGGATGCTAGCTAATCTTACCTAAGTATTAGCCTGAGCTATACCTCCTTGCCTTATGGTAGGGAGGTTTTCTCTTTTACTGCTATAATGTGCTTATGCAAGTAATGATCTTTTACTACTTCTCATTAGCCCTCCTCGGGGCAATCATGGGCTCGTTCGTCGGCGCTCTGACTTGGCGAATGAAGCGGGGGCTCAACTGGCTGAGTGGGCGGAGTGAGTGTGAGCACTGCCACCATCGCCTTGCTCCGACCGATATGATCCCGATCATCTCATATCTGGGGCTGGGTGGGCGCTGTCGCTACTGCCACAAGCGGATCGGGCGGCTGGCGATCCGGCTGGAGGTACTGACCTGTCTCAGCTTCATTCTCTCCGGTGCGCTCTTTCCCTCGGTGCTGGAGCACGCTTGGCGTGATCCAAGCATCACCCTGGGGATTGCTTGCACCCCCGCTAGCTTATGGTGCAGTTCGCCGGGGCTAGCTTGGCTAGCCTTTGGGCTGTGGCTGGCTTGCCTAGTGCTGATGGTCGCTCTCTTCGTCTACGACCTGCGCTGGCACAAGCTGCCGAACCGCCTGGTCTTCCCTCTGATCGGGCTCAGCCTGGTCTACTCGCTGGTGGCCTTGCCGGTGCTACATGGTGGTGGGGCAGGGGGCTGGCTGATGGCGGTAGCCGGCGGTATGGCGCCGATTGCCGGCATCTATGGTGCTATCTACCTGGCCTCTCAGGGCAAGTTAGTTGGGCTCGGTGATGTCAAGCTGGGGCTGGCGATTGGTCTTTTGGTGTCACAGTGGTGGCTGGGACTGGTCATTCTTTTCCTGGCTAACTTACTGGCGACGCTGGTCTCTCTGCCGGCGCTTCTGCGCCACCGGCTCAAGCGCACTAGTGCCATCCCCTTCGGCCCTTACCTGATAGTAGCCACCTATCTGGTCTTCCTGCTCAGCTGGCTGATCCAACCCGCTCTCCAGTCCTTCTTTGCGCTATAGCATCAGATCAGGGCGTGTGGTCTCCTCAGTTCTACTACCTAGTCAATCCCTCACTCTTCGTCTCGTCATCATTTCCTTCAGACCCGCCTGGCTGGCTCGTGACACAGCTCTGGCTTCAAGCGTGCACAGTCTTCAGGAAATGACTGACGCAGACGAAGGACGAAAGACACCCTTTATGTGCTAAGGGCTGTATGTGTCAGAGTAACTCACCTAAGCTTCCGATGGCTGTTGATACAGCAGTAGGCTGGCAATTGCCAGTGGCAATCGCTACGTCGCCAGCCTGTCCAGCACCCAGCAGATGTGTAAGTCTATCCAGACACAATTCAAGCTCATATTACACCCTAGTTCTTCTTACGCAACGCCAGCTCTATGCATCCTGCTGGGATGCTGGAGCCTGAGGAGACCATACGCCCTGCTCTGAGCTACAGGACTGCATTGATACACACGTAATTTCCCAGCCTCATTATCTTAGTCCAACTTCAGCCAAAGATGAACGCTCCTAGGTACGAGTAGTACAGTGTGGTTGACGAAGGCTGTTGATACAGCAGTAAGCTTACCAGTGCACGTGGTGGGTTATACGGTGCCAAGCCTGAGGAGACCACCTGTACTGCTCGTGTGTCAAAGAGTTATGTGTATGGGGGAATTACAGACCATGCTCTAAGCCACAAGCTTTCGCAAGTAATTATACCTGAGGAGACTACCTGTACTGCTCGTACAGAGAGGAGCTATACGTAGAGGGGAAATTACAAATCCTGCTCTGATGCTATCATGTTAGTATGATCTATTTCCTCCACGGTGACAACGACTACCTGATCAGCCAGCGAGTCAAAGAATTACGCCAAGCATTTGCTCAGGAGCACGACCCCGGTGCTATCACCACCATTGACGGCACCGAAGTAGCGCCGGCTGACCTGGCCTCTCAGTTAACTGCTCTTAGCCTCTTCGACCCCTATCGGCTAGTCATCGTCTCAGCCGTTACCGCCCAGGCGGGCAACTGGACCATGCTGGAGACGAACCTGGCTCATATCCCCGAGCAGACCACCGTCATCTTGACTGATATTAAAGCTCTGAGCAAAGTGCACAACCTCACCATCACTCGTACCATGAAAGAGCTGAGGCACCTCGGCGCCACGGTGGAGAAGTTTGACCTGGCTAAGAGCAGCTATCAACTTCGACCGTGGCTGGAGGCAGAGCTTAAGCGCCACCAGCTGAGCGTCGAGCGAGGCGTTACCGATAAACTGCTTGAGCTAACGGCGGGTGAGGAGAATCAGCAAGCCCGTCTCGAGCTGGAACTGGACAAGCTGGCGCTACTAAGTGGCGAACTAACGGTTCAGCTGGTCGAGCAGTATGTTCAGCCCAGCCCCCAGACCAATGCCTTTGCCATCTTAGAGGCAGGGCTAGCCGGCGACCAGGCTAAGGTGGCGCAGCTGCTTGACCGACTGATCATGGCGGGGGAGGACAGTAATCGCTTCCTGGGGCTACTAGCCTCACAAGCTCTAGCCTTGGCTGGCGTTTTGACCGGAGCTAAGGTCAAGCTCAGCCCCTATCAACTAAGTCAGACTCGTCAGCTGGCTGAGCGCCTAGGCGATCGTCAGCTATCCCGGCGACTAGGCGAGGTTGTCGAGAAGCTCGCCCAGCTGGATGGTAAAACAAAGCAATCTACACCAGACCAAGCCTGGCTCTACATCCGCTCCACACTGAGTAATATATAGTGGATATCCAGCTGGACAGGCTCAGCTGGATGAGAGGATTAAGCTATCTGCACCAGATGAAGCCTGGCTCTATATCCGTTCCACGCTGAGCGATATATAGTGGATATCTTGTCCAGCAGATGCCGGTAAGTCTACCTAGACACAGCAAAATATGACCTACGCTATTCTAACCTACTGTAGCGTAACGTTATGCATCTTGCTGGGCCGCTGGACAGGCCCAGCTGTATGGTCTCCTCATACAATATAGAGCCTCTGTACGAGTAGTACAGGTGGTCTCCTCAGGCTTGGCACCGCATAAACTACCACGTGCACTGGGTAGCTTACTGCTATATCAACAGCCTTCGTCAACCACACTGTACTGCTCGTACTTAGAAATGCCTTACTTGATTGACAGCAGACAAGAGCAATGGGGCGAGGAGACCATACAGCCTGCTCTGAATGCCTGATAGACGCACCAAAGGGTGTCTTTTGTCCTTTACTCTATTAGTCATTTCCTGAAGACTGTGTGCGCTTGAAGCTCAGCAGCACACTAGCCAGCCAGGCGGGTCTGAAGGAAATGATGACGAGACGAAGAGTGAGAGATTGACTAGGTAGTAGAACTGAGAAGGCTATACAGCCTGTTCTGAATGCCTGATAGACACATCCAAGGGTGTCTGTTGTCCTTCACTCTATTAGTCATTTCCTGAAGACTGTGCACGCTTGAAGCTCAGCAGTGCACGAGCCAGCCAGGCGGGTCTGAAGGAAATGATAATAGAGTGAAGAATGAGGACTCTAGTGATTAACGTTACGCATCCTGCCGGGGCTTCTTGGTTCGGCTGGCCGGCTTAGTGGCACTTTTCTTGCCGGCGGGCTTGCTCTTGGCGGCTGTCTTAGTCGGGACCTTGACGCCGGACTCTTTGGCGAGCTTAGCCAAGTGCTTGATCCGTCTAGCGGCAGCTTGCTTAGAGATGACATTCTTCTTCGCAGCGGTATCAATGGTGCTCTGAGCCTGACACATAGCACTAAAGCTGGGGCTACTCTGGAAAGCCTTGATGGCGGTGCGCATAGCCCGCTTGGTGCGCAGGTTTTGGGTATAACGGCGCTGATCCTGCTTCATCTGCTTGATGGCTGATTTAATAAGTGGCATATAACTCCTGTTTCTAGCGATCCTAAGACCACTTTATTTGACAAGGCTATTCTAGTGGAAAACTTAGCCTGGGTCAATGCAGGTGTATGGGGGGCGGCGATGAATCCGCCCGACTTATACTCCCAGTGCACTCAGCGGGATCACATTTATCCCATCCGGTCTGGTATAGGCATAGCCCGAACCGACGATGACACTGCGAGAGAGAATACGTCGTCCCTTACCCTCGACGACATTCTTGGTCAGAGCAGTCAGCGCTCCGGCGCCCTCATCGACGAAACCGTCGCCCAGCTTGACCTCGAAAATAGCACAATCCCCATTCGGCTTCTCGACGACGGCATCAACCTCCAGTCCTGATGAGTCACGATAGTAGTATACATCCGCTCCCAGCCGGCTAGCGTAGACTCTGAGATCGTGGACGACCTGCGACTCGAAGACGAAGCCGGTATAATTTAAGTCGCTGAACAGAGCAGACGAATCCAGCCCCAGACAAGCAATGGCTAGTGATACATCGGCGAAGTGGCGCTTGGGTGACTTGCGAAGCTTGGCGGACGAGCGGATGTGAGTGTTCCAAGCCGGCTGATCCTCGATGATCATTAGCCGGTCAAGGGCATCAAGATAATCAACGACGGTCGGGCGAGAAATATCATCACCGGCAACATTTTGGATATCCCGGATGAAAGTTGATACCTCGGTGATGGTGGATAGATTACGAGCTAGCGACTGTAACAGGTATCGAACTCGTACCGGGTCACGCTTGACATCAGATACTCGACTCAAGTCGACTTCGGTCAGTAGCCTGACATAAGAGGTATTGATCTGGCGGGCGTCAGCCTCATCTAGCCCAACTAGCCCCGGCCAACCGCCAATGACCAGTCGTTGAATGATCGTGTGGATGTCGGTCTTGTACTCTTTCGCTTTGATGGGCTTGCCATCAAATAAACCGGCCAGCGAGACATAGCCGTCGGAGTAGCCTAGCTCTTGCCAAGACATAGTATGCATATGTAGCTCGATGAATCGTCCTGCCCCCGAGTGCATGCTGACCTCTTCTACCGGATTAGCGGAGCCGGTCAAGATGAATTGACCTTTACTGCTTCGATCATCTACCGCATGGCGGATATAGTTCCAGAGTCGGGGCTGGGCTTGCCATTCATCAATCAGCCGGGGAGTGGCGCCATCCAGCAAGGCGGTCGGGTCAATCCCCATCAAAGGGGCTACCTGCGGGTCGCTATCGACTTGCAGGATGCTCTTCGCTTGTTGCTTGGCTGTCTCAGACTTACCACAGGCTTTCGGACCTTTGATCAAGACTGCGCCGGCGACGTCGAGTGAGCGGGTCAGCTCTTGGTCAATGATGCGGGGGATGTATTGCTTCATAGTGCTTATTTAAGCATGCTACTTTACAAATTTCCAGTATTTTACTTTACATTTTTCTAGTATTTTATTTATCATTTTTCTAACGATAATGTTCCCTGCATTTGTCACCGGTCGGTATCTGTGGTATCATCTAGGCTAAGTTAAAGGTCAGCGAACCTACAGGATAGATGTGCATAAACTCGAAAACACTGAAACAAAGATAATCATTGAGAGAGGAGTGAAGTAGTGGCTGATAGACCGGTCGACGAAGAATTGTTAAATGATATCAATCTTGACGAAGCAGGAGAGCCGACCGACGGCGATATCACTAGTGATATTGATGACGATACCATCATCGAGCCCTCTGACCTGGATAGTATTTCTGATGATAGCGTTCGGGTCTACCTGCGAGAGATTGGGCGCATCCCATTACTAACGCCGGAAGAAGAGGCGGAGATTGCCTATGATATCGTTAAGAACGCTGAGCCGCTGGCCGAGGCGGAGCAGAGACTTAAGGAAGTCGAGACGGAGCGAAAGAGCGAGTCTGACCCGACGAAGCGAGCCAGCTTGCAGAAAGAGGCGACCGGTCTGCGCTTTAAGATTAAAAGGCTAAAACGACCGAAGGATAAGATGGCAGAGGCTAACATGCGCCTGGTGGTCTCGATCGCCAAGCGTTATTCGGGGCGGGGTCTGGACTTTCTCGATCTGATCCAGGAGGGTAATACAGGCCTGCTCAGAGCAGTCGAGAAGTTTGACCCGGACCGAGGATTTAAGTTCTCGACCTATGCGACCTGGTGGATTCGCCAAGCGATCACTCGGGCGATTGCCGACCAAGCTCGGACTATCCGGATCCCGGTCCATATGGTAGAGACGATCAATAAGCTGCTGCGGACACAGCGCAAGCTAACCCAGGAGCTTAACCGAGAGCCATCTGTCGAGGAGCTGGCGGAGGCGCTGGGCGAGACGCCGGAGAAGATCAAGTACGTCTTTAAGATCAAGCAAGACATCCAGAGTCTCGATGCCACTATTGGCGGTAGCGACGAGGACGATGCCAGCGAGCTAGGCAACTTCGTCGAGGATGACACGGCGGTTAGCCCGGAAGACGCCACTAATGATCGCTTACTGAAAGAGCAAGTCATGGAGGTGGTAGGGCAACTATCTGATCGGGAGCAGAAGATCATCAAGCTTCGCTTTGGACTGGATGGCGGGCGACAGCACACTCTAGAGGAAGTCGGTGTGGAGTTTGCGGTGACTAGAGAGCGGATTCGTCAGATAGAAGCTAAGGCGCTGATGCGGCTACGAAAGAATAAGGAGACGGAGAAACTCCACGATTATCTGAACTAATGAAGGATGAGCCGGCGAAACAAGCCAAGCCCAAGATCTTTGCCTTGATCGATGGCAAATCGCTTTTCTACCGGGGGTATTATGCCATGCCTCATCTTTCGACTGCCGATGGGCGACCGACGGGCGGGGTCTACGGCTTTGCTTCGCTGGCACTGGAGCTGGTCCGTCAGCTCAGACCGGATTATGTGGCGGTAGCTTGGGATAAAGCTAAGACCAACATTCGGCGTCGTCGGGCTATCTACCCGGAGTATAAAGCTAATCGTCACCCGGCGCCACCGGATTTTTATCAGCAGATTCCGATCTTGCGTCAGCTGCTTGAGGCGCTGGGTTGGCCTTTCTATGAGGTGGACGACTACGAAGCAGATGATATCATCGGCACTTTATCTAAGCAGGCTAACCGAGCCGGTATTCATACGGTGATCGCTTCGTCTGATCTGGATATGCTTCAGCTGATCGATGATGACACCGAAGTCTATGCTCTCAAGAAGGGGTTAAGCAGCATTGATCGCTTCGACGTTAAGGCTTTTCAGGCTAAGTATGGTATCCGGGTAGATCAATTCCTAGATCTAAAGAGCCTTAAGGGGGATAGTAGCGACAACATCCCCGGTGTGCCCGGGGTAGGCGAAAAGACGGCTGTGGCGCTACTGCAGAAGTATCATGACCTGGATGGTGTCTACGCTCACCTGGATGAAATTACCGGAGCGGCCCGGCGCAAACTGGCTGATGGTAAGGCTAGTGCCTATATGTCGAGAGAGCTGGTGCAGATTCAGTGTGATGCGCCAATCCCTCTCGACTTACAGGCGGCAGATGTGAGCAAGTTGGATCGGCAGAGGCTACGTCGGCTTCTGCTGGACCTGCAATTCACCTCACTACTGAGGCGACTGCCTGCCGACATGCAAGTGTCTGAGGGAGATGAGACGGTCGGCGCAGAGACTGCTATCGAGCCGGCAGTGGAGTTCCATGCGGCTCCCTTACCGGACAAACTGACCGGTGCGGTCATGGTGGTGCCGGCTGAGGACGGTTTACTGCTCAGTGATCAACCGGGGCAGTATTACAAGACTAGTTACAAGCTGGCGGCGGAGTTGCTCACGGCGGTGCCGGTGGTAGCTTATGATCTGAAGGAGCTGGCTAGCCGGTTTCTCCGGCGTAACCTCCCCGTTAAGTTCGTGGCTAGCTACGACGTCGGTCACGCCGGCTTCCTGGTGGGGTCGCTCAGTAAGCCACGCACCCTGGCGGATATCTTGGCGGAGCAGTCGGATCAGTCGGAGCCAAGGCAGCTGGCTGCCGTCTATCAGCTCTGGCAGCAGACCCGCCGGCAGCTAAATCAGCTACCTCAGTTGGCGCAGCTAGCGAGCCGGGTGGATTTCCCCCTGCAGCCGGTCTTGGCTAGGATGGAGGAGCGGGGCGTCCTGGCTGATCAAGCCCAGCTGGCTCGACTGCATCAAAAGCTGGGCGATAGCTTAGCACTATTAGAGCAAGCTATTTGGCGAGAAGTCGGCTATGAGTTTAATGTAGCCAGCCCGGCTCAATTATCTGAGGCACTATTTACCAAGCTAGCCTTGAAGCCGACAGCTCGCAAAAACAAGCGGGGAAGCTACCCGACCGGGGCTAAGGAGCTGGCCAAACTGCGGTCGACGCACCCAGTCATCGATCTAATCATCAAGTATCGGGAGCTAGCTAAGCTCAAGACCGGCTATGCCGACACCTTGCCGAAGTTGATTGCTCCCGATGGGCGGATTCATACGACCTTTAGCCAGAGCATCACGGCGACAGGCCGCTTGTCGTCAAGCAACCCAAATATGCAGAATATCCCCGCTCGAACCGAGCAGGGACGAGAGATCAAGCGAGCTTTTATCGCTCCGGCCGGTCGGGTCTTGGTCAATGCCGACTACGCCCAGTTTGAGCTACGCCTGGCGGCTGCTCTGGCGGGAGATCAGGCGTTGATTCGGGTCTTTGACGACCCGACTAATGACGTTCACACTATGACGGCGGCTGAAGCTTATGGGATTACTCCGGCTGAAGTCACGCCCGAGCAGCGTCGTCATGCTAAGGTGATTAACTTCGGTATTCTCTACGGCATGAGCCCGCATGGATTAGCCGAGGCGACGGATATGAACTTGAGCGAGGCGAGAGAGTTCATCGACAAGTATTTCCGGGCTCGTCAGTCGATCCGGGACTATCAGGCGAAGGTGATCGAGCAGGCGAAGGAAGACGGCTATGTGCAGACCCTGCTCGGTCGACGTCGCCCGGTACCGGGATTGCGATCGTCTAATGCGATGGTGCGGGAAGCCACTAAGCGAGCGGCTATCAACCTGCCGGTGCAGGGGACGGAGGCTGACCTGATGAAAATGGCGATGCTTAAGGTCGAGGAGATTGCCGGTGCCAGCCAGATCATGCAGGTGCACGATAGCATCATGGTTGAGTGTGACGAAGCCGAGGCGGAGCGCATCGCCGGGGAGATGAAGCGGATCATGGAGCAGATCTACCCCGAGCTGGGTGTCCGCTTGTTAGTCGAGACGAAGATTGGTCACGATTGGAGCCAGCTGTAGGTTTATGTTGATCTATCGATTACTGAAACGATTTATAAGACAACTGCGGTCACGACTAAACAGTACCTTGAGATGTCATGCTACCGAGCGTGGAAGTGCTTTTAGGAAAGCCAACAAAGCCTCTGAGCTGACGGTAGAGGAACTCTTTCGGGATTATCAGGGTAAGCCGGTTAATACCACACCTACTCTCTTCGAGAATACTGGACATGAGCGTTGGTAATGTGGGCGATAAGTCTCACTAAGGTTAATATCGCGGATAGGGTAAGGTGCTTAAGTTTGCGCTCGTAGCGGTTTGTCGTTACAATGATAAGCGTAATGAGACGAACTAAGATACCTTTTGGTGCCATCGCTTTAGTCATATTGATCGCTATGGTGATGATCGGAGGGATAGTCTTTCTGGCGCAGACCATCTTTGGCGGTAAAAACGAGCCGAAGAAGCCGGAGCAGCAGGTGACCCATAACATCTTGGAGCCGACCGACTCGACGGTGGTGCGCATGGAGGTGCGAGGGCCGGTGCTGGCCAAAGAGCGCCATTATGAGATCAGCGCCAGCATCACTCCGAACCGGCGTAAGCTGGTGATATACAAGGGCTATGGGCGAGAGGACGTCCTCAAGACGATGGAGCTGGGTAATACCAAGGAAGCGTTTGCTAACTTCCTGGCCGCCTTAGGCGATAACGGCTTTATCAAGGCTAACGAAAAGAGCGCCCAGAAGAGTAGCGGTCTCTGCGCCTCCGGTCAGCTGATTGACTTCATCCTGGATAACGGGAGCTATGGCAAGTCTGAGCTGTGGACTACCTCTTGCGGTGATATCGAGGGTAGCTTTAACGGCAACGGTGCGGCTGTCACTAACCTGATCTTGGGTCAATTGCCCGGCAGTAAGGCCGCCATTGACGAAGTCCAGCGCTCGCTGTAACGCTGAGGCTTTATATTTCACCTCCGGTGGTTGACGCTATGACGTCAATGATGATAAACTTAACAACATATGACTGGAACGAAGACCACGATCTACCTGCCGGAGGAACTGCGCAAGACTGTCAAGAAGCACCTGATCGATACCGGTGAGACATTGTCAAAGTATGTCGAGATCGCCCTGACCCGCCAGCTGGCTTTTGATAAAACTCGGGCAGGCAAGAAACGCCTCAAGGAGAAGCAAAAGGCCGTCGAGCTAAATAACGTCATCAAAGAGTTCATCAGAGGCGAGCAGTAGTGCCGGAGCTGCCCGAGGTCGAGACGGTACGTCGTGGCTTGGCGGGACTGATACTTCACCGGCAGATCACTAAGGTGACCGGCTTGTGCGATAAGTCACTTCAGATTGCTCCGGCAGACGTCAGCCGGCTGGTGACCGGGGCGACCGTTGTCGGTGTCAGGCGTCGGGCTAAGATGCTGATGATTGATCTGACCAGCGGCTACACCTTGCTGATCCATTTGAAGATGACCGGCCAGCTAGTTTACAGGGGCGATCAGGCGTGGGCGGCAGGTCATCCGAATGATTCAATGATCGGTGAGCTGCCGGATAAGTCGACCAGGACGATCTTTGAGCTATCCGGTGGCGGCAAGCTATTCTTTAATGATCAGCGTAAGTTCGGCTGGATCAAGCTATATCCGACTAGTGAAGTGATGCAGCTAGCTAGCATAGTTAAGCTCGGGCCGGAGCCTCTGTCGGGCGACCCGTGGCGGGAGTTTTTACCACGGTTGCGTCGGCATCAGAAATCACGGATCAAGACAGCTATCCTGGACCAGACGGTACTGGCGGGTGTCGGTAATATCTACGCCGACGAGAGCTTGTGGCTAGCCCGGATCAACCCGATGACCAGAGTCGAGCAGCTGTCAGATGATGATCTGCATCGCTTGCTTGACAGCGTCATCGAGATCATGAATCAGTCGCTCCGGGCGGGCGGTTCGACGGCCCGCAACTACGTCAAAGCGGATGGAAGCAGGGGTGACTATCTGGATAAGTTTGCTCGAGTGTATCACCGAGAGGGTCAGCCTTGCGCCCGTTGCGGACACGAGATCAGGAAGATCAAGCTGGCAGGGCGAGGCACTCACTACTGCCCGGACTGCCAGCCGCTACTAGATAAATAGCGGTGCGTACATTGACATGACCCGGCTTGGATGATAGTATACTACGTATGGGAGAGTGTTCACCTCTCCGCCGTAGGGGATGGTTGTTTCGGCGTCATTCTCATGAGATAGCACCGTGTAGACGGTGCTATGCTCGATTTTAGAGGGGGCGGCTTTTGATTTTATCCTCGATATTAGCAATAGAATCTAATAAGTAGCTGCGGTGATCTAGCTGGTGAGAAAGATCGAACAATCTAGTCGATAAGTAATTATTTCTTCTTGTCTTGGGTGTAGCAAGTACTGTTACTTGAGCTCTTCGACCTATGCGAAGTAGCGTACATATCGCTTCGGAATAATCTCCGTCGCAGGATAGCAGTACTATATGAAGTCTCTTATTTCTGTTGGTGGTGACGCATTCAAGCATATCCGAGGTGAGATAGACATCTACATTTGACTTAAGTTTTATCTTTCTGGGCAAGACTTGGACTATATTCTTGTAGCCACATTTTTTGCAGACAACTTCTTTATGACGAGCCTGGTCAATATATTCTTTGCGAACCAGAGTACATATCTTATACCCGGTACTCCTTAAGTGATCAAAATACTTGTCTTTTTTACTGTCGCCTCGTGATATTCCTTCGTAGTATCTGACTTCGGCTAGCTTAGGATATTTGTTTTTTAGATAGTTATACAATCTAACAAAATCAATCTTGAACCCGCAGCTCCGCTCGCAGGCACTACGAATATTGCTCACGTCTATATAGACGTGAGTCTCGAGATCGGTTCGTTTGATAGTGTTGGCTAGAGAGCGTTTTGTGTTCTTAGCTTGCTTCATTGACATTAGTTTAGCACACTACGACAGCTGCTTTCTGTCGCTTAGCGTCAGCCGGGCTGCTGGCCTGTCCAGCACCCAGCAGGATGCATAACGCTAAGCTACCTAAGCAAAAAGATACGTAATCCACGCTTTGTCATAACTAGCTAGCTTAGCTAACGCATCAGCTGGGCTGCTGGGCTTTGCAATCAGCCTGACTATGCTATAATCAATTATAGTTATGGTTAAAAGTGGGGACAACATAAACAAAGAGGAGCCATTGGCTAGTGCGGCGCAGTCGGGTGGCTCACCGGTGGCTGAGCCTGCTAAGAAGTCGTCTGATGGACGCTTGCTTAAGGTCGGGCGAGTCGTCATGGGGGTAGTCTTAGTCTTGACGCTGGTCGCCATCGGCATCTGCGCTTTCACCGACCTGGACGACCAGCTGGGTAACTACCTGGCGTATAGCAAGTATAATATCAAGTCGGAATCTGATGCCGGTAAGCTGATCTACGAGGGTAAAGAGAAGCCAGCTATCTGGTGGTATGAGGGTCAGATCAAACAGGCCAAGGATAAGCAGAAGCAGGCTAAACTATGCTTATCGCTGGCAATAGATCTCAATGATCTAGTTAGAGATGATAAAACTAGATATAGTCTAGCGTTTAAATATGCTAACAAGGCAGAAGAATTGGTGCACAGTAGTACATCGGCTGATGTCTTAGCTGAAATATATAGTAAGACCGATGACCAGGGTAGTTACACGAAGTATCTACAGCTGTCGAACGAACGGCGAAGTAAAGAGGGTAAGAGCAATGATGATAAGAATGGGTTGAGTGCATCATGAAAAGATTATTTGCTTGTGTCAGTACTAGAACTCGATTAGCCACTATGGTGATAGGGCTGTCGTTTCTATGTTCTATTATTTATAGCATGCCGGCTTCAGCGGCTGAGTTTAATTTATCATATATCGGTCCGGCCAGTTCAAATGATCGATATAATCTGACTTCACACCCCAAGCATCCTAGAGTTAATTTACGGATCCCCGTGTATTTCAAGTATAATCCAGGAACAACCGGAGTAACTGTTAAGGATGTGTACCGAGGTAAAGACCCAGGCAACGGCGCTCGGTTCAATGGCTACTACTATATGAGTGGCGACGATGACGGTCATTTTGATATTAGTAATTTTCACTACGACAGTTCGACTGGTTTATGGAGGACTGATATAACGGCTCGGCTAACTGAGAAATACGGTCAGCTAGTAGAAGAAAACTCAGGCGGGGCAATATATCAGTTTAGGTTGGAGCTTGATGATCATAATGGTATCATCGCTTACGCCAAGGGTTGGGCGTCGCAGGCGAACAAGGGCTATCGTGTGGAGTATAATGGAACATGGAACGGTGGCTTTGACGAAGAAGAGCTACGGATGTCTTTGCCATGCGATATCACTCAAGACGTGGAGCTCGGCCCTAACCAGCCCAATCAATTAATACTCTTTGACCTTGATCAGCCCAGATGGGATCATCCAGGAACTAATAGAGGTAAAGATATTTACGTAACTATCTTTGATGAGACTGACGGTACCGTTGCGAAACATTATCATGGTCCTGATCATGATTGTGGTGAGGATGATTACCAGTACCATGGTCCAGAGTGTATGGGCGAAAACGGTACATTGAGTGTGAGAATGACGATGAAGCCTGGTCATAAGTATCGTATTAAAGTCTGGCCCAACTGGGTCAACAACCTGATTGAGTATCACTTACCCTTTGACAATATTTCCTATGCGACTGAGTGTGAGCCAAAAGTTGATATGCGTACCACCGTTGATTTCACTAAGAGCGTTAATAAGGGTAGATTCAAGCAGCTCTCTTCGTATGGCAAATACAACAGCAATGAAGGAAAAGGAAATAATAATAACAGCATAGCTGAGGTTATGGGCTATCCCGGCGGATATCATTTTAAGAAATGGGAAGGTATCAGCCCTCAAGACTCAAGATATCTTCCAAAGGCTATTATGGATAGCGATAAGTTGCAGGGTCATGGTGGCGAACTCTATCCGGGTGATGTCTTGACTTGGTGGTTCCGAGCTTATAACTCCGGCGGGTATATAGTCCCCAAAGAAATGAAAATGGACTTTGCCAACCTTCGTGAAGGCTGGATAGACTCTCGCCCGCCTGGCTGGAACTGGAATCAGCCCGAACCGAAGCCGGAGGGGGGATCCAATTGGTTTCGACCTGCTGATCAAGGTGGTCCACTTAACGGTAGTGATCATCGTCAAGTGATGTGGGGATGCAATAATTGGGGCGATAAATGTACGGACTATGGGTTCAATAATAGTGGGTTCAGATTTAATAGTAACTATCCGGATGAAGGTGTGTTTGTAACTAACCAAGAAGCGGTAGAGAAGCACTATCGTTATATAGTCAAGTCGGGTGATGCAGGGCAGACTCTCTGTCAGTGGTTGCGGATGAGCTGGGAATATAACGGCTGGAAACAACGCTTAACTCCTAAGGCTTGTGTCTATATTCCTTATCACTATCCTCCGCCGCCGGATGATAAAGATAAGCATAGTGGCGTCGTACCGACAGCCAGAGTGGCTGATGGATATAAGTCTAAAGTTCAGGCAGGCGACGATGTACAGTTTAGCTATAGTCTGACTAATACTAGTGGTAGTGGCTCTACTGTCTCTAGACAAATAGAGTACAGATCCTATACTTTCATTCTCAGGAGAGGGGCTAAGTTGCCGCAAAATTCCGAGCAGAAGCCCTACCATTATGCCAAGCGCTGGGACGGAAACGGTGTTGGTTGTGGTGGTCGTGACATCATCCCCGGGACACAAGGCAGGTGTGAACAGGGCGTCGGTGGCACAAGCGAGAAGATTTATCCGGGTCAAACTTGGTCTGTGCCTGGGCAACCGAAGTATAATGTATCTGGTATCTGGCTGGCTCAGCCCGGCGATAAGATCTGCTCTTACATCGCCATTGACAACAACTGGAGTGTGAGGAATGACGTGTCAGTTGATACTTTCCGAGCTAGCAACATTGCCTGCGTCGTGGTGACGAAGAGCCCCAACCTTAACCTATCCGGCTCAGATAGCTATGCTAAAGACGGCTTTACCGGGTCTGATGTCAGGGAGAATATAGTTTCCGGCACAGACAAGCGAGGTTCCTACTCGCAGTATGGGCTACTGACTGGCGATGACAAGCCTGGTGTGGCCAACTTTGGCTCAGCCGGCTATACCACAGCTAGACAAGCCAACCATAAATTCGCTTGCAAGCTTAGCTATGCTAATACGGGTAATGTCTATGACGATTGTAATGATCTGAAGGGGCTTCAGGCGGCCGGTCTATCTAAGAACCCTCTGTCCACGCCTAGCTCAACCAATGCTAAGCCATTATCAGGTGGATCTAACGTTAATCTGAGTAATTTGCCTAGCGGTAATTACAATTATACCGGCAGTGTGCCGCTAAATATAAGTGGCAATCTGGACAAAAAAGGTAAACACATTACTATCTTTGCTGAGCAGGCTGATGTCACTATTACCGGTAAAATTGATGCTTATGCCGGTCCTTACGCTAATCTGTCTGACATTCCCAGCTTCACCATCAAGGCTAATAACATCAAAGTTAATCCTGGAGTAAGTCTCATTACCGGTACTTATGTAGCGAAGGGTCGCTTCGAGAGCTGTAATGGCGCTCAGGATAAATCAGCTGACTTAGGCATGCGACCGGATAGTAAATGTCAGCAAAAGCTCAAGGTTAATGGTGCTATCGTCTCCGAAAAATCGCCGATCTTCCGTCGCACCTTCGGGGCAGGTAATCTACCGTATGATAGTCAGTGGGATCCCAGTAATATTTCCTCGACTGCTGAGTGGATTAATTACACACCCAACCTCTGGCTGACTACCTCTAACGGCTCGTCCGGCAATCAGCTGGAAGGTCTGACCACGACGCAAGTCACTAATCTGCCGGTGAGGTATTGATGAAGCGAGAGGGTGGATATACCGTACTTGAGACCGGGCTAGCCATCGCCATGTCGACGACACTGGTCTTGCTGACCTTTGGCCTAGCGGCTATGGTCGGGCGAGGTCGCTTCCGTGATTCGCTGGTCACTACCCAGTCTTTCATCAAGCAGCAGTACAACGAGGTTCGCTCCGGCATCAATTCTCGCTTAACCGGTGGTAGTGGCACTACTGCTGATACACAGATTATTGGTGGGGCGTGTGGCAACAATCTTATCCCCGGCAATAATAACGGTTGCTACGTCATCGGGCGTCTGCTGATCTTTGATAATGATGGCAATAACGGTCGTGTCCAAGTCAGCTTTATCGTCGCTGTGGTGTCGGCAAGCTCTAAGTGGCCGGACACCACCAAGCCAGGTCTGTATAACTTAAAGAACGGGGTGACACTATATGCCTTGACTGATACTAGCGGGAATGACGCCGGTCTTAACCCTACCATCAAGCAGATGGGTGGCAACAGCCTGGAGAAAGTCTGGCTGCTCCAGAATGGAGGGTGGGAGACGCTGTATGACGCTGCTCATCCTCCTAACTCCGGTCCCGGTCAAAACAACATGGCTATCTTGCGTAGCCCGGTCGATGGCTCGCTGGTCGTTGCCTCAAAGGTTGGTCTGTCGGATGTCACCAGCTCAAATATTAAGGGCTTGAAGAAGCTGAGTTTTCAAAGTGCCATGACGAATATGTCGCAGGACGATAAGCTGGCTCTGGCGGTACGCAATAGTGGCTTGGGCTACCCCGGCGGTGTCATCTGTATACCCGGCGGTGATAACCCGGCGGGTACGTCGAATAACTTCAATGTAGCGGGCGGTAACTGGAACTGGGATGGTGGGCTGAACAAGGTGGGGCCCAAAGATGTAGTCGATGCGTGTAAGAATATGGATCAATAATGATGGTGAGGGCAAGGATGAAGAGAAATCAAGCAGAACGGGGCGACACATTAGTCGAGGTGACTGTGGCGATGGCGGTGCTGGGGCTAATGCTGGCGGCTAGCCTGGCGGTCATTAACCGAGGGCTGATGGGGGTGTCAAATGCGGTCGAGCGGACTTCGGTGCGAGCTAGCCTGAGTAGTCAGGCGGAGCTACTGCGCTATGTCTTTGACGATCCGGTCACTAATAAGGAGGCTTACAAGGCGATCCTTGGGCGCACTAAGCCAAATAATAATCTTGGTCAAAATGGCTGCAAAATTGGTGGCGGTGGCTTCTACCTGAGTGTCAATAATAAGACCGGCACGCCACCGGTCGAAATACATGAGCTTAATCAGGCAGATACTAATAAGCTAACGAATAACGTCTATGGTCAGCCGGAAGCGGGCGAAGTGGGCAACAATAGCGGTGTTAGCCAAGGTATCTGGATCGAGGGAGACAAGCACGATGCGCAGGGCGACATGCCTGGCTATATCGACTTCTACGTTCGAGCTTGCTGGACACCACATGCGGCGCAACAGCCGGGCTCAGGGCGAATGGAATCTAACGTACGGGTGTACTATAAGAAGTAGTGAAGGGTAGGAAAGGATAAGACATGGCTAGACTATCAGACAAACAGAGCGGTTTTACCTTGATCGAGGTGTCGACGGCTCTGATCTTCGTTGGCTTCATCATCTTCATCTTGGCTGCTACTACGGTCAATATCGTCCGTTCGTATAATAAAGGCATCTGGCTGGCTCAGATCAACCAGGCCGGTCAGCAGATGAATAGCGACATCGGTGATAAGGCTCGCTATAGCCCGGCAGCGACGGTAAAGGCTAAAGAGCGTCGGATGTGCATCAACGGCGTGTCTTACCTGTGGAATACCCAGCAAGATATTGATAAAGGTAAACAGGGAAATAATGTCTATTCCGATGGGACGCCCAATGGGACGCCGATCCGACTGGCTCGGATCGATGACCCGAGCGGTGAATACTGTACCGACCTTACGAAGCGGCCGGGACTGCCGAGCACTAATTCCGAGGTCCATATCTTGCTGGGGCGAGGAGCAACGATCCAGGAGTTCAAAGTGGAGCAAAAGGCTGGTGCGCCTCTGCTAACCATCAGCGTAGTGGTCTCGACCGAGGGGGCGAACCGACCATACAAGGTGACTCTGGATAAATCGGGCAAGTATAAGGAGGATATGACGAATGGTACCTGGCAGTGTGGCGATTTTATTGATGACAATCCTAGTAATGGCAAGCTGGATGAGGGCGAGTTTACCCCGGCTAAGAACCAGTATTGCTCATTTGCCAAGTATACCTTCACTGTTTACGAAAGGAGTCGGATATGATATCTTGTCGAGCCCACCGGCGTCAGCGAGTAGCCGACTGTGAGTCGGGTCAAGCTTCGATGGTGACCGTGGCTATGTTTATGATGCTCTTTGCGGCGATCGCCGTCAGCTTCACCTTCGTGGTCATCTCGGCGTCTCGCCAAGCACTTAATGACTCTCTCCAGTCGTCGGCTAAGATTGCGGCTGAGTCGGGCGTCGAGGATGCTAAGCGCTTGATCGTCTACTGCTACAACAAACGCTCAGGCAATAGTTATACTACCCCAGACGCTCAACAGCTATGTCCTAAGGTCATCGGCAAGCTTTCGACTCAGCTGGAGGGTATGGGGTGCGACGAGATACTTGAACCAATGAAAGGCAAAGGAATCTCTGAGGTGGAGCAAGAGGATAATGGTAGAGGCTACCGAGTTAGAGTCGGTGATAATAGTGGCGGCAAGAACGAGAATAACGAATATTACCAGTGTCTAAAGATCGCCACTAAGACTGACAACTACCAGGGGATGGTGAATAACTTGGGCAAGTCGGTCATCGTACCGCTCAGGGTAGTGGACATAAATAACCAAGCCGCCGTCATTACTAGCCTAAAGATTGAGTGGCACCGCAACGTTACCGGTAACGATGGCGATGACCCGGCTAAGATGAATGGTGCCATGGGTACCGGTCTACCCCCGGCTGGTACTTGGAATAGCGGCAACAGCAACCGACCGGCAGTCCTCCGGGTCGAGCGGGTCGGTGTGCCTAAAAAAGTTGGTGGCTTTAGTTTGAAAGACCTGGCAGACAGCGACACCGCTCTGACTCTGCGTCCGTCGGAGAGCGGTAATGGTAAGGGCGGTTATCGTTTGGGTAACTACGAGCCTCAATACCCATCCGGCAACAAGGATAAGATTGCGCCAAACTCTCAATATCATAAGGGTGTGCCGATCGTAGAAGCATATTGTCAAAGCGGCAGTAATAAAGAGTATGCCTGTAAAACGATATTCAATAAAGAGTCACTTTATACTGATAAAACATATTATCTGCGCATCAATGCCATCTATCGTAGTACTCACTTCAAGATCACGGCATATGACCAGCACAATAACAAGCTCTACTTCGACGGCGTTCAGCCACTGGTTGATGTGACCGGCAGATCATCCGACTCGTTTAGTCGGATTCAGGCTCGGCTCAAGCCTAGCTTTGACAAGAATGCCGACAGTACGAACTGGTGGCCGGAGTATGTCATCGATACTAACGGTAAAGTCTGTAAAGACATAGAAGTACAGTACGATACGGGTGAAGACAGGTGTAAGTAAACGTTAGTTCGCTGTGGGCATCGCAGCCTCAGGCTGCAGTCTTGATGGCGGTAGTGACCTTGCGCTAGCCCAGTAGCAGTGCTTTACAGGTTGCTCTGAAATTTGTCGTGCACTTCCTTGAGATGAGGGTCGGTCACGTGAGTGTAGATCTGGGTGGTGGCGATATTGCTATGCCCCAGCATCGACTGGACCGAGCGTAGGTCGGCGCCATTCATCAGCAGGTCGGTGGCGAAAGAGTGGCGCAAGGTGTGGGGGGTGACATGCTTAGTGATGCCGGCTGCTTGAGCATATTTACTGACGATTCGCTGGATCGAGCGGGGAGTCAGACGGCGAGCTTCGCTGAGGTCGATGCCATCGCTCTCGACGATGTTGCGAGAATTATTGAGAAAGAGTGGCTTGAGCCCGTCTGACCTGGTCTGCAGATATTGCTCGATCGTATCAGCGGCTGATTGACTGATGAAGATGGGGCGGTCTTTACCACCCTTACCCCTGATGGTGAATTCTCGCCGGTCCAGATTGAGCTGGTCGCAATTGATGCTACATAGCTCGCTGACTCGCATGCCACCCGAGAAGAGTAGCTCGATGATGGCTCGGTCTCGCAGTCCACTGGGTTGGTCAAGCGGAATGGCGTCGAATAGCCGGGCTACCTCTTCCGCCAGTAGGAAGGAGACCTGTTTCTTCTGAGTGCGGGGTAAGTTGACCCGGCTGGCATCCAGGGTGGGGATGTCTCGTTGCGAGCAATATTTGAGAAAGCTCCTCAGAGCGATCAGGTGATAACTCTGGGTGATGAGCGAGAGTTCACGCCCTTGTTCGTCGACGAAGCGGTTCAGCCACAGACGATATTTTCTGACCAGTTCGTCGGTGATTTGGCTGACGGGGATGTTTCCGGCGAATTCGACCAGTCGATCCATGTACAGGTTGTAGTTCTCGGCGGTGCGGATGGATCGGCCTCGCTCTATTTCGATGTACTCGACGAAGTCCATGATCAGGTCGGCGAGGTAATTTTCATCATTTTTAGCGTCTTTGTCATGGGTCATTAGGCGTATTTTAGCATTTCACTTAATGTCGCACAAGATGAAGAAATTAAAGCCTCGCCACTTCAGCCCCTCATTCTTCATCTACACCATCATTTCCCTTGTTATCGCCTGGCTAGCTCGTGCGCTGCTCTGGCTAGAGCGGTTCGAGGCAGATTCTGTAATTTCCCTCCACATATAGTCCGGGTTCGTACGAGTAGTACAGGTGGTCTCCTCAGGCCTGGCGACGTATAGGTCACCACTGGCAATTACTAGCTTACTGATATATCAACAGCCTTCGTCAACCACACTGTACTACTCGTACCTGGGAATGCTTTGCTTGATTGACGGCAGACCATGGAATGAGACTGGGGAAATTACGTGTGTCAACGCTCTAGTCAGAGTAACTCACCTAGCTTCCTCAGGCTCCAGCACGATGCTTAACGCTCACAACCGCAAAGGAAGCCCAAGACATGATAATGCTTTGCTGTGTCTAGTTAGTCTGGCTGGCATCAGCTGGACAGGCTGGCGACGTACAACCTACCACTGGCAATTGCTATCTAGCTGTTATATCAACAGTCTTCGTCAACCATATCGCCCTGCTCTTACGCACTATCATTCTTTATCGCACTAAAGGGTGTCTTTTGTCCTTCGTCTGCGTCAGTCATTTCCTGAAGACTGTGCACGCTTGAAGCTCAGCAGTGCACGAGCCAGCCAGGCGGGTCTGAAGGAAATGATAATAGAGTGAAGAATGAGGACTGGAGTGATGAGTAGTTAAGTCATAAAGTTCCTTACAAAAAGTGTAGTGATAGCGCCAAAGTTCGTCACAAAAAGTGTAGTAAATCGCCAAAAGTTCCTTACAAAAAGTGTAAAAACATGGCATAATTAGTAGTGGAAGAGAGGAAGTTACTATTATGTACATGTATCGTCAAAAGATTGAAGACCTGAAGGCTTGGCAGAAGAGTCTACACCGTAAACCGCTGATCGTTCGAGGTGCTCGTCAGGTGGGCAAGACAGAGCTGATCAGAGAGTTCGGCAGGACTCAGTACCGGCAGACGGCGTACGTCAACCTGGATAACAATTCCCGCATGGCGGCACTCTTTGACGGAGATTTTGACGTTAACAGATTAATCCAGGGCCTGAAAGCTGAGACGAACGTGGACATTGAGCCCGATAGCACCTTGATCGTACTGGATGAGATCCAGGAGATACCCAAGGCGCTCACGGCACTAAAGTACTTTTGCGAAAATGCCCCTCAGTATCATATTGTTGTAGCCGGCAGCCTGCTGGGTGTAGCCACTCATCAAGGTGTGTCCTTTCCGGTCGGCAAAGTGGATTACTTAGAGCTGGCACCTCTGTCGTTCCGAGAGTTTCTGCTGGCTCTAGGCGAGAAGCATCTGGTCGAGATGATCACGTCTCCGTCGGTGGATCAAGAATTATTGGCGTCCTTTCACGATAGATTGATCGATTATATTAAGGCCTATTGCTATGTCGGCGGGATGCCGGAGGTGGTGGCCAGCTATGCCGAGCAGAAATCGTGGAACGAGGTACGACGAATCCAAGATAATATCTTGCTTGATTATGCTAATGACTTTAGCAAGCATACACCCGAAGCGTCTTTTGCGAGAAGGATCGAGCAGGTCTGGCGTATCATCCCGAGTCAGCTAGCTAAGGAAAATGCTAAATTCGTCTTTGGTGTGATTCGTGCGGGAGCTAGGGCAAAGGAATATGAATTAGCACTGGCATGGTTGGAAGAAGCGGGGCTGGTGCGTCGGGTAAATCGGCTAGAAGCTCCCCGGATACCGATCATGTCGTATGCCAATGCGAGTGCCTTTAAGCTATACCATCTAGACGTCGGGCTGTTAGCAGCTATGGTACGTCTAGACGAGCAAGTCTTGCTGGAAGGCAACCAAGTCTTTACTGAGTTTCGGGGATCGTTGGCCGAGCAGTTAGCTCTGCAAGAATTGCAAGTCGATGGCGGTTTGGATGTCTGCTATTGGGCGATGGATGGGCAATCACGAGCCGAAGTCGAGTTCATCGTCCAGACCGGCAGTCAGATCGTGCCGGTCGAGGTCAAGAGTGGCACGAATCTACGAGCTAAGAGCTTGGCTGTATATATGAATAAGTACCAACCACGGCTGGCAGTCCGCTCATCGGTAGCGAATTACAAGAAAACGGACAATCTATATGACGTACCCTTCTATCTACTGAACAACTTCTTTCAGAACATCCAAAAATACTGAGTAAATGTAGTGTTCAGTCACTACTGTTAGACGGAGCTGCCACGACTATGCTATAATCTAGCTGTGGCTCAGTAGCTCAATGGATAGAGCAGCTCCGTCCTAAGGAGAAGGTTGTACGTTCGACTCGTATCTGGGCTACCAGGTATTATTAGGTATATACGTGCTTGTCCGGGGGCAAAGGGGGCGTAGCCGGTTTGCCGTTTGCCCATGGGTTTTATGGGGGGGGGTGTGCCAATGACCATTCAGGTAGAAGCGGTATCATTTTGCTATAATGTAGATATGGTAAAGCAGAGCTTCGTTGGGCAGCAAGCAGGCGAGCAGGTCGACTTCGTCTTTCGCCGACATTATTCGGTGATGCTGGAGGCGAGCTGGCCGGGCATAGCTTTGCTGGCAGTCGGTGGAGGCGTATTGATGCAGTGGAGTCAGTACCCGTGGAGCTGGTATGTAGCGCTTGGCTCGGTCGTAGTCGGACTGCTCAAGATCTTTGGTGCTTGGCTGAGCTGGTACTATAGCGTCAATATTGTGACCAATCAGCGGATCCGTCAGCAGATTCAGCGAGGGTTATTTCATAAGACTACTACCGATATTAATTTGGCTAAAGTAGAGAATATCCAGTATAATATCGACGGGCTACGAGGCAGCATGGCGGGCTATGGTGCGATCATCCTCCAGACCATGGTCGGTGATATGGTCATGACTAAGATCGCCGGCTGTGAACAAATTTGCGGTAGGCTTAATCGGGCGGTGCAGCGTAGTCACCAAGGAGCATCTGCCCAGGAAGAGAACTGATGAGTAAGAGTAATGAACAAATAAATGATTCGCCGGGCAAGGAGCGACGCTTGGGTGGTAAGCTAAGAGCGAAGCTGTTCCGCCGCCGAGCTAGCTTGTCGCCGGTGCGCATAACCAGTGATAATATCGATGAGCATCGGCAGAGCATCTTAGCTCGGGGTCGTCGGCTCAAATATCCGGTACAGTACTCTAAGAAGCGTCTGCTGGTCGTCACTGTGATATTGGTCATCGTCGCCGCTACCGGCTTCGGGCTTTGGCTTCAAAATGCACTCTATCGGCAGCAGCAAACTAGCAACTTTTACTACAATGTCACCAAGGTCTTGCCGCTAAGTGTCGCTTCGGTCGATGGCCATCCGGTGCGCTACCAAGACTACTTGCGTCGTCTGCGAGCAGATATTTATTATTACATTAATCGAGAGCGACGTTCATTCAATAGCAAGGAGGGTGGCAAGGAGTTAGCTTATCTCAAGCGAAAGGATTTACAGGTGACCGAGAAAGCTGCCTATGTGAAGTGGCTGGCCGGGCAATCCGGCGTGAGCGTATCGGACAGCGAGGTCGATGCCAAGATCAAGTCGATGCGAGAGGCCGACAGAGCAACCAAAGATGACCTGACGGATACACTCCAGAGCTTCTACGGCTGGACGCTGGATGATTATCGGGCGACGATTAAAGACCAGATGCTCAGTCAAAAGCTGTCGTATCTGATAGACCAACAAGCCAAGTCTAAGATTGATAAGGCTAAGCGTCTGATCGAATCGGGGGTGGATTTCGCTCAAGTGGCTAAGGATATGAGCGACGATGATGCAGCGGGGGCAAACGTCAACCGGACGGTTAGTCTGGCCGGTCAAGATCCGACCGGTATGGTCAAGCTAATCCGGCGACTGGAGCCGGGTCAGACGACCAGTGTGCAGAAAGTCTGCCTGGATAGCTCGGACTACTACTACATTGCCAAGCTGATAAATAAGAACAAGAAAGAAATGACCTATCAGCTGGTCATGGTCAAGCTGACCAAGCTGGATCAGGACTTCGCTAAGCTACGGCAGCGAGGGGTGATCAAAGAATATATCAATGTGCCGAGTGACAGTAGCTTTGCCAGCAAAGAAAATTAGTCGGTTACAAAGCGTAACCGACTAACCGTACTCTAGAGTAACCTTGGGTTGATGAGATCTATTTAGGGTCTTACTCATGGCGCGCCCGACCGGATTCGAACCGGCGATCTCCTCCGTGACAGGGAGGCGTGATGGACCAGCTTCACTACAGGCGCAAAACTCTAGGCGTATAGTAGCAAAACCCATCGGCTTTTGCAACTCACATGGTATAATATACCAAGGCGTGCCACCTTGGCTCAGTTGGCTAGAGCATCGCTTTCGTAAAGCGGGGGTCCGGAGTTCGAATCTCCGAGGTGGCTCCAGTACTTTGGACTCTAATATGCGGGTGTCGTATAGCGGTAATACATAACCTTCCCAAGGTTGGAACCAGAGTTCGACTCTCTGCACCCGCACCATAAAGGAAGTAAGATGAGTAAGCAAATCAAAGAGGCTGTAGCAGATGCGATCAAGAGTCGCTTTTTTGTCGTACTGAGCATAGTCTGTTTGCTGGAGATGCTGGTGATGATCATTATCGCTTTGACACATGCTCGGGCAGGACTAACCATCAAGACTCATTGTGAGATTATCGGCAAAGCAGCCATCAATTGCACCTCCAGCGACGCTCCCTGGTATTATATTTTTAATTTTGCTGTCTTTCCGGCGGTAGTCTTTGTGGCTAATCTACTGGTTTCGCTCAAGCTATTAGCCGTCAAGGGTCGTCAGCTAGCTCTTTGTTGGCTATGGCTAACTGCTCTAGCCGGCTTGGTGATCGGAGTACTTGGTTCTGCTATGGTCGTCCACGTGATCTAAGCGAGGAATCTATGACAGATATTGAGATACCCCTAGGCAAGCGGACTCGACGGTACCGCTTGCTTGAGATATTGCCGGGGGCAATCTCGATAGGAGCGGTGATCCTGCTGGTCTTACTGAGCTTTCTTAGCCCGCTGATTGCCTCGCTATACATACTTTCGCTAGTCCTGCTGACCTTCGTCCGAGCGGTCACCACGGCATATCGGACTGTCCAGGGGCGTTTGGCGATGCAACGCACCTCGGCGCTTGATTGGGCGGGGCGACTGGATGACCTAAGGCACCCGGCTAAAGCGTTAGCTCGCTACCGGCAGATGCCGAGTAAAAAAGTTGCTCAGGAGTATACGCTGGCTGACCATATAGCTAAGCTAAGCTATCTAACTGAACACAAAAATATGTGTATCGACCCAAAGCAGATTGTCAATGTGGTTATCGTTGCCCTATATAACGAGAGCTACCAGGTGCTTGGTCCGACCATGCAGAACTTGGCTGAGCTGGATTATGACATCAAGCATAATCTAGTGGTCTTCGTCGCTTACGAAGAACGGGGTGGTCAAAATGCCCTAGATACCGTAGCTCAGATTAAGGAGCACTGGTCGGGAGTATTTCGTGATCTGGTTTTTGTGCAACATCCGGCTGATCTACCTGACGAGGTGATGGGCAAGGGTCCGAACCTGACCTATGCCGGTCCTCAGGTATCAGCCTGGGTTAAGCGTCACCGGATTGACTCTAGTAATGTCATCGTGACCACGCTAGACTCTGATAACAAGCCGGATAAGCAGTATTTCTCCTATCTGACATACCAGTGGATCACGACTGAGAATAGACAACAATGTTCCTTTCAGCCGATATGTCTGTTTAACAACAACATCTGGGATGCGCCGGCTCCGATGCGAGTGGTAGCGCTGTCTAATTCTTTCTGGAATGTCATCTCGTCAATGCGCCCCAACACCCTAAAGAACTTTGCTTCACACTCGCAAGGGCTGTGGGCGCTGGAACAGATGAACTATTGGAGCAAGCGGACGATCGTCGAAGACGGACATCAATACTGGCGCAGCTATTTCTTCTTTGACGGTAACTACGAGGTGATCCCGCTGCGGCTAAGCATCGGGCAGGATGCGGTGCTGTCGAGTACTTATCGGCGAACGCTCAAGGCGCAGTTTATTCAGATGCGGCGCTGGGCATACGGTGCTTCGGACGACGCCTATATCGCCACTCGGCTGATGAGTGGCAAGTTCCGGGGGAGCTTATTGGACGGTTGGGCTCGTTTCTTTCGCTCGCTCGAGGGGCACGTCTCACTGGCTTGTATGGCGCCGATCGTCGGCTTCGGCGCTTTCGCCCCTCTCTACATCAATCCAATCGCCGCCCATAATAGCATCTTGGTCAATGATTTACCGCTGATCGTCTCTCGAGTACAACAGATAGCGGTGGTTGGACTGCTGATCACGGTAATTACTTCACTCTCCATGCTACCGACTCGTCCGAAGCGCTATCGCAAAGGTAGAAGCTTGCTGATGGTGCTACAGTGGGCGCTAATGCCGATCAATGCCATCGTCTATAGTAGTGCTTCGGCTTATGCTGCTCAGTGGCGACTACTGACTGGCAACTACATGGAGAAGTTTGATGTGACTGAAAAGGCGATCAAGCAGGTCAAACCCAAAGCCACCAAACCTAGACGCTAGAATATGAGGGTAAAGCCCGTGATTGCCGTTGGCACCTGTAATTTCCCTCCGCATATAGCTTAGGTCGGTACGAGTAGTACAGGTGGTCTCCTCAGGCCTGGCGACGTAGCTAGCACCACTGGCAATTGCTAGCTTACTGATGTATCAACAGCCTTCGTCAACCACACTGTACTACTCGTACCTAGGAATGCCTGCTTTAATTGAGATTAGATTAAGAAATGAGACTAGGGAAATTACAGACATAACCTTCCTTCCGCCTCAAAGGGTGTCTTTTGTCCTTCATCTGCATCGTCATTTCCTGAAGACTGTGCACGCTTGAAGCTCAGCAGTGCACGAGCCAGCCAGGCGGGTCTGAAGGAAATGATGATGCAGATGAAGAATGAGGGGCTAAAGGTGTCGAACAACAAAAAGACCCGCCACTTTTGGATTTCTCCATGGTGGGGCGGGCAACTAATGTACTAGTTTTTGGTCGTTCCTGAGATACTATCTAGCCCCCGGTGCAGCCTCGCAGCTCTGCGCTGGGAGCTAGGAAAGTGTGGTGATCATCGCTCAAGCGACTAACCTAGATACTTTCAAAGTAAATGTGGAACTGTGCTAGGCGAGATGAGCGCTGGCTCTTCGCCTTTGAACTCTTGTTCATAAGCATTGTTACTATACCCTAGCCGTCACTGTATGTCAATGGTAGACGATGGTGGTAAATATATCATAGGGCGCATAATAACGACCGGATAAGTCATAATAATCTGTGGAAAAGGCGGGAATAATGGGTAGTATCAGTAGTGATAGGTGGCGAGCCTGTCGAAGGAGAGACGTAATTTTCTGTGGAAAAGTCTGGGGTAAATAGGCGTAAAAAAGCCACTACCTGAGGTAGTGGCAATAATGCTGGTGGGTCGAAAGAGGCTCGAACTCCTGACCTCATCCACGTCAAGGATGCGCTCTAGCCAACTGAGCTACCGACCCATCTATGGCATTCATACTAGCAAATCAGCCGGCTATATGCAAAAAGCATAGCCCAAAACTCAGGCCATTCGCCATTAAAGTCCTCATTCTTCACTCTATTATTATTTCCTTCAGACCCGCCTGGCTGGCTCGTGTGCTGCTGAGCTTCAAGCGCACACAGTCTTCAGGAAATGACTAATAGAGTGAAGGACAAAAGACACCCTTTACGTGCTAAGGACTATATGTGCCAGAGTAGCTCACCTAAGCTTCCGATGGCTGTTGATACAGCAGTAGTCTGGCAATTGCCAGTGGCAATTGCTACGTCGCCAGGCCTGAGGAAGCTAGGTGAGTTACTCTGGTTAAGGCGTTGATGCGCACGTAATTTCCCTGGTTTAATTACTTGGTCCAACTTTAATCAAAGATAAACGCTCTTAGTGCGAGCAGTACAGTGTGGTTGACGAAGGCTGTTGATACATCAGTAAGCTTACCAGTGCACGTGGTAGTTTATGCGGTGCCAAGCCTGAGGAGACCACCTGTACTACTCGCACGCCATAGAACTATGCGTAGGGGGAAATTACAGATAACCTATCAGTCAAGTGCTATAATACATAGCATGAGTAAGATAGATATTACTAGTGTCAGGCACAGCCTGGCGCACGTCTTAGCGGCCGCCACCCGTCGCCTCTATGGCGACAGCGTCAAGCTTGGTGTCGGTCCGGCCATTGAAAACGGCTTTTACTATGACATGGACCTGGGCGAGACCCATCTGACTGATGACGACCTGCCTAAGATTGAGGCGGAGATGCGCCGGATAATAGCAGAGAAGCAGCCCTTCGAGCGCAGCACCAAGACTATTGCCGAGGCGGAGAAATGGGCACAGGAGAATGACCAGCCCTATAAGCTGGAGCTAATTCAGGATTTTCAGCATCACGGTACTACCAAGGCGGGCGCCAAGGGTAAGGAGCAGCCGGCTAGCAGCGAGATGTCTTTCTATACCAATGGCGACTTTACTGACTTATGCATGGGCGGACACGTGGCAAATACGGGTGATATCCCGGCCGATGGCTTTCACCTGACTAAGATTGCCGGAGCATATTTCCGAGGCGATGAAACCAAGCCGATGATGCAACGAGTTTACGGCGTCGCTTTCGCCACTAAGGCGGAGCTTGACGACTATCTGGCTCGTCAAGCCGAAGCGAAGTCTCGAGATCACCGCAAGCTGGGGCGAGAGCTGGATCTCTACGTCACCAGCAACCTAGTCGGAGCGGGGCTACCGATGTTTACTCCCCGAGGTACAGTGTTGAGAGATGAGATTGCCCGGCTGTCGACCGAGATCAGAGCGGGCATTGGCTTTGAGAAGGTCTGGACGCCTCACATGACTAAGAAAGATCTCTACGTCAAATCAGGTCACTGGGCGAAGTTTGGTGGCGAGCTGTTCCTGGTCAAGTCGCAAGAGACCAGCGACCAATTCGTTCTCAAGCCGATGAATTGTCCTCATCACGGACAAATCTATGCCTCTAGGGTGCGGAGCTATCGGGATCTACCGCAGCGCTATATGGAGGTCACCACCGATTACCGAGACGAAAAATCAGGCGAGCTGGGCGGGCTAGCTCGGGTGCGAGCCCTGACCCAGGACGATTCGCACGACTTTGTCCGCCCCGACCAGATAGAAGGCGAGATTGCCAACTTACTATCGGCAGTCAAGGTGATCTATGAACTATTCGATATGAAACTCCGGGTGCGCCTGAGCTATCGGGACGATTCGGACGCCTATCTGGGCGACCGGGCGCTCTGGGACTCAGCACAAAAGCAGCTCAAGCAAGCTGTCTTGCGCCTGGGTGATGTCGAGTACTACGAGCAAGATGGCGAGGCGGCCTTTTATGGTCCGAAGATCGACTTCATGGCGACCGATGCCTTGGGTCGGGAGCATCAGCTGGCGACTGCTCAGCTAGACTTCGTTCAGCCGGAGCGCTTTGAGCTGGAGTATATTGATCAAGCCGGTCAGCCTCAGCGACCAGTGATGATCCATTGCGCCTTGCTCGGTTCACTGGAGCGGTTTCTGTCGGTCTACATCGAGCATACCGCTGGCAAGTTTCCCGTCTGGGTGGCGCCGGAGCAGCTACGGATTATCAAGGTCAAGGATGCGCCGGCGGTGGATGCTATGGTTGACCGGCTGGTCAAGCAGGCTCGGCTTCATCAGATTCGCTACACAGTGGATGATAGCAATGGCTCGATCGGCAAGAAGATTCGCTCGGCAGAGCTATATAAAGTACCATATACGGTGGTAATTGGTGACCGAGAGGCGGAATCAGGGCGAATCGGTGCCCGCATTCGCAAGGATCTGGTTGACGAAGCGACTGACGAGGCGAAGCAGTTCGCACCTGATGAACTGGCGGAAGCGATCGAGCGAGAGCATGATCAGCGAGCTAAGCTGTCGACACTGTAACCGGTGCTGATGACTGACAGACATGATGTCGTGCTTGACGAATGGTCGTAAGCTTGTCATGATAGTGCGTATAGGTTGTACCGATGAATCGGTCATCGGTAACCTACGAGCCTGAGGAGGGCGACATGAAGTTCTCGGAGCACGACCGCAAAATTATTGGAAGTAAGGTGGCAAAAGCCACCTTTAAGGGTGGCGTCTCGAGACTAAAAGGAAAGGGAGGTGAAAAAAGGAATTATCTTGTCAAGCCTGGCAACAGGCTTGACGTTAGAGCAATTCTAAGGGATAACAACGACTAGTCGTTGTTATCTTTCTGACAATATCTCCTTTCCAGGGGGCTACCTTACGAGGTAGCCCCTTTTTCTTGCTTGATTCCGTTAGTGTCGAGCGAAGATTGGTGCTCGGTGTACGCTCATAAAGAGTGGCTCACTACCGGTATTAGGCACACCGGGTGCTTTGGGCCGGTCAAAAGGCGCCTTGATACCGCTAGTCGGTTTCGTCGGCTTCGGATTCGGTGTTGGGCTGGGTTTAGGATCCGGCGTGAGTAAGGGCGGCAACTTGACACAGGTTGGTGTGAAGATATCGTTAACTAGCTTGGTAGTGGTGACGCTAACATTCATCGGATGACCATGACCATAGAGTTGTTGAGCTTGACTGGCGTTGGCGCTAGCTACACCGCCGATAACAGTGCAGACAGTATCTAACTTCGATTCCGGGACGTAAGAGTAGTCGTATAGTCCGGGTGCCTCATTATCTACCGGCTCAGTGTCTCCTGTGCTGTGGATCTTGCCGTCGAAGAGTTTGATCTTATCGCGACCGAGTAGTTTGGTCACATCGGTTAGGGCGAAGCGTCGCTCGGGGTAGCCACCGTCTTCGGTGGAAAACTTGGTTTGAACCGGTGATATATCGTAGATATGTCCGTCGATGCTGCGGACTAGTACACTAGATGACCAGGGTCTTTGCCAGCCATCTTTAAGCATGTGTAAATCCTCAATTAGATCGACACCGACGATGTCTCTTAGCCGAGGTAGAGGTGTGATGCCACCCAGCGTCTTGAGCGACATATCGTAAATCTGGTCTTTACTCATGCCGACGCCGTAGTACCATAGACCACCCTGGTTGTCGATTGCATACTGATTAGCGATCTGCCTGATGCCACCTCGACTCTTAATCTTATCGTTGGTCACTTCAGTGGTAGTACCGTCATTTTTAACTCGGAGCAATTTATTGGTCGAGGTGAGGATATAGACTCCCGTCTTAAAGGACTGGTCGATATCTAGATGAGGGTTCTGTGCTACCCTACCGTTGAAATCGACGTAGTCGACTGACCTAATGGTGGCGCCATTAAGCGATAGCTTTAGCTTGTCTCCAAAGTCCTTCAGTTGGCTAGTGCTAGTCTTAGTGAAGATGGTGTCATCGCCATGGGCCAGCCAACCTCCACCGGAATAAATATCACCATAACTGCCACCTATGCCAGTGACCTTATTGAAGGATGGGGTGGGGTCGGGAGTGGGCTCCGTCCAAGTTATATTCTCGAGTCGGTCGTACCAATCCCAGGGCGGGTTGTAGCTCCAGCCCCACTGATAGAGTTTACCCGACTGGGTAACGGCGACGCTAGTACGACCGTAGCGTCCGACCCTGACCACTTTATCGTCACCAAAGTATTTAGTGATCTCCTGAGGTGTATCGTAATATTCGGGATGACCCTCTCGCCGGCTCTTAACGGATTCGGGGTAGGGAACTTTAAACCCGGCAGTACCAACGCCGACACTGCCGGCGTAGTTATTGCCCCAAGCAAATACTCTGCCGCTCTGAGTCAGCACCATGACCGTGCCGGTGTAGTCGGTATCCTTAGCTGTGAGATTTTCAGAGTTTCCATTAATTGCCCCGTTAATGACAGCCGGGATGTGGACTAACTGAACGATCGGGTCGGGCTGGCTGCCGGTATTAGGCACACCAGGTGCTTTGTGTGTAGTGGGTGCGCCGGGTACGGGTGACGGGTTTGGCTTGCCGTCATTCCACGGCGGTAGCTTGACGCAGGTAGATGGTATGGTGCCATCGACCGGCTGAATAGTCTCATACCTAGGACCTCTGTTTTCGCCATAGATTCGATTATAGGCAGCGCCACTCAGCCCGACACAGATAGTATCAGGCTGACTCTGTGGCACGAAGGCAAAGTCGTAGAAGGGGAGATCCTTAGGGTAGTCAGTATAGCCTGAATCACCCCGGTACCTTGTCTCTACTTCGCCACTGAGGAACTTAATCTTCTGCTTACCGCCGAGCAGAGTGCCGACGTCTATCGGGTCAACGCTCCTGCCCACGAAGTACTGATTGGGGCTATTGATGCGCGTGTCGGTTATGGCGTAGATCGCTCCATCGGCACCACGGGCGACAGGGCCGAGAACATTAAAGAAGCTATCCAGGTGAGGCAATTTACCACTAGTTGATATCTTTGCCATATCGTGGATAGAGTCATTGCCCTCTCGGTAGCCGTAGTACCATAGACCACCCTGTCTGTCGATGGCATAATGACCGGCATAAGATAATTGTTTGAACCCGCCTCGCTTTTTGATCTCCGAGTTGGTAATCTCACTGGTAGTACCGTCTTCCAGTACCCTCAGCAGCTTGTGATCGGAGGTTAGGGCGTAGTAGCCTCCCTTGTCCGGCTCGGGTTCTTCCGCTGTGGGTGTACGATGCTTGATATGATCGACGTCGAGGATAGTGACGCCGCTACTGAGCTGTGGCTTGATCCGATTTTTTGCTTCGTCGTGGTACTGGAGCTGGTTTGTATCCAGGTAATAATCTAGAACAAAGATGGTATCTTTACTAAAGGCAAGATAATCACTTATGTTGTCAGAATGGTTAGCTACATAGAAAGATGAGCCGTTACCATTGCTGGGATCTATGCTTCTGCCGAAGCCAATGATGTGATAGGGTGACAACTCGCTCAGTGCGACTGGATGTATGATGGGCTTCTTGTCTTTATCAGACAGTCTGTGTCCCCAGTAGTACACTTTGCCGGAACTAGTGATGGCTGCAAACGTATGGTAGTGATTTACTAGTTTGACAATCTTGTCGCCGTTAAAGAATCTAGTGATATCCTGGGGGTTACTGTAGTAGGCGGATGGCTTTTTGTTATATGACGCACCATAGTCGGTGTCGTTACCAACTCCGCCTGCAATGTTATTGCCCCAGGCATATAGCTTACCGCTTTCGGTTAGTACGACGGTCGTGCCGGCGTAGTCTTGGTCTCGCCAGGTCTCCATGTTGCCGAGCTTTACCTTACCGTAGTAATCAAATGTGGCGGGTGAGTGAACCAGCTGAACGACCTTGTCGTCTCTCAGTCCGGTATTAGGTACGCCGGGTAGCTTGGATGTACCGGGTACGCCGGGCGTAGGTGTTGGGTTAGCGGGGGTGGGTGGCTGGACCGGGTCGGGGTTGTTTGACGGTATCTTAACACAGGTAGCGGTGTTAGCATCTCTACCCGTTGGCGATGGTCGAGGCTTATGGTCTCGCAGTGGACTAGAAATGGATGGAATGGGTCGATAGTAAATATAGGCATTCTTGACTGTACTGCAGACAGCATCAAGCTCGTCTTCGTCAGTAGTGACGAAAGAATAATCGTAATAGGTACTGCTACCTGACGAGGGGGTGGAGAAGGGCTGACTTATATTACCGGAAAACAGCTTGATCTCTTTGCTACTAAGAGTGTCGGTGACATCGGTAAGCTTTTGATGACCATTGACGTCAGATGTCAAAGTATAGATGTGATTGTTGATATCACGGATAATGAGGCTAAAAGAACTATCCTGCAACGACGAACCGATAATATCCCTAAACTTTGGTATAGGCTGGGGTAGCTTGGTGGACATATCCAGTATAGGCTCATGGTTGGAGGGGACTATAGTGCCATTGACGGTATTGAGATGACCGTAGCCGTAATGCCAGAGCCCGCCTTGGTTATCAATGGCGTAATGGCGATAGATCTGCTTGATGCCACCCCGACTAGCTATAGTAGGATTAGTAACTTCAACTGTGGTGGCGTAGTCCTTCTTAACGTGTAGGAGCTTATTTTTTGAGGTAAGTACATAGAAGCCGCCCCTGCTGTCGTCCATTGTGCCCCCGGGATTTTTCAGATACCAGACATGATCTACTTGTCTAATGGTGCTCCCGTCCAGTTGCAGCTTAACTGTCTGATAGGGCGCCAGATCGTCCAGATCGCCCGAGTTGGCTACCTTGAAGATTGTATCCTCGTTATACACATATTTTCCGCCACTAACCATATCCGGTCCGGCATTTTCTTCGTTATAGCCGGTAATTTTATGAGGAGACAATTTCTGATATTGAGTGGGATGATTGATGACTTTACCGTAGGAGTTAACTCTTCCCCAGCGGTAAACTTTGCCTGACTTGGTAATGGCTATAGCCAGATTATCGTTACTGGCAAGCTTAACGACTTTGTCGTTGCCAAAGTATTTAGTGATCTCCTGGGGCTGACTATAATAGCAAGGTGGTTGCTTGAGATAAGTGCCGTTGGTAGTAGTACAAGCAGTGTCGTTCCCGACGCCCCCGTATATATTGTTACCCCAAGTATAAACCCTGCCATCATGGAGTAGAGTAATCATAGTGCTGACATAGTCTTCGTCTGACGAGTGGTTATTATTGTACGGTAGGTCAACCGTCAAATGGGCTATCTGGACAACCCTATTTGATTGCGAGGCATCGTTTATGGCTGACCCGGTTTCTCGAGATGACGGAGTCTTGGTGATGCAAGTGGCTATTGCTGGACCGGCTATTAGTAATGCACTAAGGATGGTCGAGACGACAACACTAAGGATTCGTTCCGAGTTGCACCATAGTTTTCGGAGCTTGATTCGGTTAATCTGACTGATTTTCATTATTTACCCCCGCCTATTTTTATTTTTGGTTTAGCCAATAACCTTATGCTAACAATATATCAGGCGATTAGGCGGGACGCAATATGCCGGCGGGCAATAATCTTGCCCTTATCTCGCAAATAAAGCTACTCATTTGCTACCATATAAGACATGGAGCTACCACTGATCGTTATCTTAGGGCCGACCGCTAGCGGCAAGACTGCCTATGCTATCCGGCTAGCTCGGCTGATCGGTGGCGAGGTGATCTGCGCTGATAGTCGGACGGTCTACCGAGGGATGGATATCGGTACGGCGAAGCCGACTGAGCCGGAGCGGGCGGGTGTGCCACACTGGGGGCTAGACTTGATCGAGCCGGATCAGCGCTACAGCCTATACGACTTCCAGCGTTATGCTATGGCTAAGATCGCTGAGATTCGTCAGCGTCAGCATGTGCCGCTACTGGTGGGTGGCTCGGGGCTATACATCAATAGCGTTATCTACGATTATCGGCTAGTCGGTGGCGACTATGATCCGACTACGAGGGCTGAGCTAGAGAAGCTATCGCCCGATGAGCTACGTCGGTTAGCGATCAGGCGAGGCGCTAAGCTACCCCGAGACCTCGATAACAAGCGACGACTAGTCCGCAGTCTGGAGACGGGTGGGGTGAGCAATAATTGTGGGCATCTAAGTAGGCAGACGATAGTGATCGGTATAGCGGTGGATAAAGAAAAATTATCTCAGCGTATCAGCGAGCGAGCCGAGCAGATGCTGGAGCGAGGCTTGGTCGATGAGACGGAGCGGCTGATAGCCCGCTATGGTATGGTCGAGCCACTGCGACGCAATGCTTATGGTGTGGTGGCTAAATATCTGACAGGGCAAATCTACGAGGCTGAGCTGATAGAACAGATCAGCGTCAGAGATCGCCAGCTGGTTAAAAAACAGCTGACTTGGTGGCGCAACCCTCGCTGGGCGAGTGATATCATGTGGCGTACTTTACCAGAGCTGACTAATCAGCTGAACAACCCGAGCGGTGCGCCTGCCAGTCAGATTGCCGGCGAACTAATGTCTGAGTACAAAAGTTTTTGTCTTAGCTAGCCGAGGTGTTAAAATAGCCTTGATGATAGATGCACTATTTGGCTCAAAGACTCGGGTGAAGCTTCTCGGTTTGTTTATGAATAACCCGCATCGCTCGTTTTACGTCAGAGAGATTACCCGCAATATTAACGAGCAGATCAATAGTGTGCGTCGAGAGCTGGCTAACCTGGTGCGGATTGGCATCATCACTGATCGGTCGGTCGACAACAGACTGTATTATCAGGCGGACACCAAGTTTCGCTACTTCGCTTCGCTTAAAGACATGTTTGCTAACGACCAAGCTGTAGTTAGTGGCGCCAGGGTCTCGACTGGCGATTGGGCGACTCGCTTCCGAGCGATCAAGGGGGTGAGCGAGGTGGTCTTCTCGGGCGTGATGGTCTACGAGTCAGATAGCAAGATTGACCTGGTGGTAGCGGGTAATCAGCTGGACGAAACTAAGGTCAAGAGTTTGATTAAGGTACTGGAGCGAGAGACGGGCTCGTCGCTTAATTACACCATCATGAGCCTGGATGACTTGGACTACCGACTAAGCATCCGTGACAAGTTCGTCCTAAATGTGCTAGAATCAAAGCATATTACGGTGCTGGACGACGCCGGCATACTGGTGGATTATCCCGGCGTTAATGATCAAGCTGAGGCGAGGAGGAGTAAACATGGAGATTGATTATAGGGGTGCTAACTGTGTGGTGATCAAGGATAAGAATGCCCTGATCGTCGTTGACCCGACGGCTAATGCTCAGGCTAAAGAAGCTCAGAATCCTGAAGCGGTAATACTGGCGACTCAGCCCGCTTTTGCTCCCGCCGAGGGGGAGGCTAAGGGCTTCGTTATTGATATGCCGGGTGAGTATGAGCATCGTGACGTCAGCGTGCGAGGCATCGCCGTACCGGCACACTTAGCCGAAGACGAGCATGCTCAAGATGCGGTAATGTACCGGATCGAGACCATGGGCGTGGCGATCGCCATCATTGGTCATACTGTTGCCCCTCTAACGGATGACGATCTGGAGATGCTCGGTCAGATAGATATCGCCGTTGTCCCGGTCGGAGGCGGTGGCTACACCCTTGACGCTCAAGATGCCGCTACGATCGTTCGCCAGATCAGCCCCAGCGTAGTCATCCCGACCCACTACGATGACGGTCAGACTAAGTATGAAGTGCCACAAGAGAGCCTGGCTACCCTAGAGAAAGAAATGGGCAATAGCAATATCGAGAAGCAAACTGTCTACAAGCTAAAGACAGGGGCAAGTCTGCCTGCTAATATGACCACCTACGAGCTCAGTCGGACTAAGTAGCGGGTGCTGCGGTAAGAAGCCCACTCTCTACTACCGTAGAGTGTAGTTGGTATGACAATAATAGCCTCTCGCTAGGAGAGGCTATTTCCCTAGTTTTACCGGACTGCCAGTTATTTCTTGCCGGTTTCTTCCGGCTGAGTGGCGAAGCCCTTCTTCTTCAGTGTCTTGATAGTACTGGTCGCTACCAGCAGACGCACCTTCTGACCGTTCACATAGAAAGTCTTACGCTGTAAATTTGGCTTAAACTTACGCTTGGTATGACGCATTGAGAAGCTGACATTATTGCCACTCATGGCGTGTTTACCGGTAATCTGGTCCTTTGCCATAGTTAAATCTCCTTGTTTTACTTGACTAAAGTATACAAGGTTGTATAGCGAGCAGTCAAGATGTAGGAGGTGCGCCTTCGTTCTTCACTCTATTATCATTTCCCTTGTTGCCGCCTGGCTGGCTCGTGTGCTGCTCTGGCTAAGACATTGATACATATGCGATTTCCCTCCAACGTATAACTTGAGTTGGTACGAGTAGTACAGGTGGTCTCCTCAGGCTTGGCACCGCATAAACTACCACGTGCACTGGATAGCTTACTGATATATCAACAGCCTTCGTCAACCACACTGTACTACTCGTACCAAGAGCATCTGTTTTTGACTAAAGCCAGGCTAAGAAATGAGACTGGGGAAATTACAGACAATAACCCTCCTTGTGCATCAAGGGGTGTCTTTCGTCCTTCGTCTGCGTCAGTCATTTCCTGAAGACTGTGCACGCTTGAAGCTCAGCAGTGCACGAGCCAGCCAGGCGGGTCTGAGGGAAATGATGATGTAGACGAAGAATGAGAGGATTAGTGAGCAGTGGAGTAAGGATCATGGAAGAGAGGGCGATGGTATAATTGTAGCCATGATAGCCATGGTCATTATCCTAGGCACCACCCTAGGTGTCACTCTAGTGTCGCTAGTCTTGCATGAGATAATGCACGGACTAGTGGCGCACTGGCTGGGCGATGACACAGCCAAACAAGAAGGGCGTCTGACGCTTAACCCGGCACCTCATATCGACCCCTACCTGACCATCGTACTGCCGGCAATAGCCATATTGGCAACCGCCTCGGGCACGCCGATGCCGATCTTCGGTGGGGCTAAGCCGGTCCCGATAAACACCAAGCGGCTAAAGGGTGGCGACTGGGGTGCTGCCTTGGTGGCGCTGGCGGGACCGCTGACCAATCTAGTGCTAGCTTTTATTTGCTTTATCATCTCTAGATGTCTACGGATTGACCAAGCTAGTCTAGCAGGTCAGCTCATCGGTCAAGCGGAGGTAATCAACTTGAGCCTCTTTGCCTTTAATCTGTTGCCTATACCACCGCTAGATGGTTCACGCTTGCTCTATGCTTTTGCTCCGCCGGGGGCTAGGCGAGTGATGGATAAGATGGAACGGTACGGCGTGGCGGTGGTTTTCCTGGTCGTGTTGTTAGCCGGGACGATTGTGAGCGGACTGGTGATCAATATCGCTCGAGGGGCAGAGGGCTGCTTCGCCGTCGTCGCCAAGTGGTTCGGCCTCTAGGGTGGTGGGTAATTTGCTGGTCAATGATATAATTAGGTTAGGTCTAGCCTGTAGTTTATTTCCTAACGACGCATTAGAAAGGGGCTCTAATGGTAGCTAACCGTGGTTAGTTATTGCGAGCACCCGCCTTGTCCTAGATGGGGATTCTAATACGCCAGGCTAGACCATCCGGAAGTTGAAATATTTGAGTAATAAATATCAGGTGGGCATGCGACAAAAAGTAGTCATCAGGGCGCTGGTAGAGCGACAAGGCAAGATTTTATTGCTGCGCCGAGTCGGTGGTCGCCCGTCGATTAGCGGGCTATACGAGCTGCCGGGCGGTTCGCTCCATGTCGGCGAGCAGCCGGTGGACGCACTGAAGCGGAGCTTGCAGATTCATGCCGGTATCGAGCCGGAGACCTTCTGTCTGCGTGATGTGGTCAGCTTCATCGATCCTGACTACCAGAACACTCAGTATGTTTTCATTGTTTATAGCACAACTATTGATAGAGGTGATAAAGTCACAACGGACGACGAATACGATAAAATCCGCTGGGTTAAGTTGTCAGATATACATTACAGCCAGCTAACCTCGTCCACTAACATCTTACTAGACATAGCTAAGTTTGACAGTGGCGGCGACAAAGCCACTCCCGACCAGACGGCGACTCGGCAGACGGCTATCATTCACTCGGATGGTGGCTCTAGGGGTAACCCCGGTCCATCAGCCAGTGCCTATATCATCACCGATCGCTCCGGGCAGACTGTCCTAGCTCAGGGTGGCAAGTTCATCGGCTATAGCAATAGCGGCATGGCGGAATACATCGGGGTGGAGCTGGGGCTAGCTAAGGCGGTCGAGCTGGGGCTGACCGATGTCGATTTCTATAGTGATAACTTGATGGTGGTTAACCAGATTAACGGTATCTTCAAGGTGCATAACCCCGAGTTTATCGACGTCTACAATAGGGTGGTCAAGCTACTGTTTAACTTTCGGCGGGTGCACTTCCACCACATCCACCGTGAGTACAACAGCCTAGCCGACAGCCTGGTCAACAAGATACTGGATGAGCATCAGGGTAGGTAAGTGTGGGCGCATGGCGTGACGCCGTGTTATTGCGCTAGTCGGTAGCGGTCGTCCAAGTTCGTGTGCTGGCTCTCTGCTATATATCAGCAAGGCTCATTTGTTATAATCTTCATAAGCACTATGAATAGACATAATAGTTATCAACAGCCGGAAGTGACAGCGAACGGCGCCAATGCTAAGCAGTGGCAGAGTGACCTGTCGGAACAAGACACCAGTAGAGTGGGTAATGATAGCGACGCTGGTGGGGCCAATGGCGATAAAAATGCTAACGATACCAACCGCACATCAGATCAAGGCGAGACCGTTGAAGTCCGGGTAATCAAAGGCGACCGGGACGAACCTAATAACGACGAGCCCGGTCAGGTGGAGCAGGGTGGTCAAGATGATCAGACTGCTCAGACTGATACCGAGGCGCAATATAGCACTAACGTCGCCCCGGAAGAGCGGAGCGGTCGGGCTGTTCAGGCCGGTGCTGAGATACAGCCTAGGAAAAGGGGAATAATAGAGCTGCTTGGCTCCGGCCCGCTAGGTGTCGTGGCGCAGACGGCACTCAACTCTGTGAGACAACTTCGAGCAAAGAAGCAAGAATATAAGCAGGTGAGGCTAATCATACACACATTAAATATGCCGTCCAGCGCTATTAATCACAGCAGGCAAGAGATGCTAGAGCAACAGCGGGAGTATGCTCAGCTTAATCAGCTGGTTGAAGACGGCGAACTTGACTTATCTAACAAGCGAGTCTTGCAAACCTATATGGATAAGATGAGGAGGAGGACGGTGATAAGCGACGAGACCGCCGAATCAGACTCCAAGTTCATTTCCAAGATGCTGCGAGAGGGTAAAATCAACTTATCTGACCCGGAGATGGCTAAAGAGTTTCTGGATACTCGTGGATACCATTATTATAACAAGTATTTTGGTATACGAGAGGCGCTTGAGCTGGGTAAGCTTGACCTATCTAATGAGGATATCAAGCGCCATTTCTTAGATTCGCTTGATGACGTCAAGGCCGACAGCGTAGCTTTACTTGACGCCTCCGGTCTTCCTATTGAGGAGATTGCAGCTAATGAACACATCCGACAGGTTATCGTTGATGAAACAAGCAGAAGGGTGGGTTTAATAGAGACGAATAGCTATGACAACGATGAATTATCTTCGGTAGATAAAGCCGGCGATTCATACCGCTTTGGCATTATTGATGCAATTTGCGCTACCGAGGAGGGCAAACAATACTTAGCTAACTCGATAAATAAAGCCTCCGGATGCGAGAGCATTCAGGATGTGGGTGAGGAGATTGAGGACGATATATTGCATGGCATTAATTCTGAAGGTAGGTGGCCTTACGGTAAACAGTATGATGAGCTTACCCATAATAGCGCTCTCATCTGGAACGTCGCTAAGTACAACGGCGTACTCAGGAAGCTCGGTTGGGAGCCGCTGAAGAAGGATGAGTCACTTGCTAAGCTATTCTATACAAGCATGGACTATAAGCTTAATGCAGAAGAACGAGCTAAGAAGTCAATTGATCTTCAAAGCAAAGCGTACAAGTTGGGGCTAGTTACTCCTGAAGTTACTGATCGACTATATAATCATCAATTCAAGGAGCTATTTAGCGAGGCGAAAAAAGGATCTAGGTTAAGCCTGAATAATACCGGTAATTATGCATTGCTGTCCGGCTATGTCGTTAGTCCTGATCTGACCCCAAGTGACAATAATCTGATAGCTAACTACTGGCGGAAGCAATCTAGCTACTTGGGCAACAATGCGATGCGGCTCTGTATGGTGAAGGCGCTTGATATGGCCGAAGAAAAACAGGGCGATGGACAGAGACTTGATCTATCCGACCTGATAGATGAGAATGGTCTTCTCAAGGATGCATTCTTTCAGAATCGCCCAAAATCATTTTTGCAAGACATCTGTACCCCAAGATGCGACTCTATACATGACGACGAGGGATGGCGTACAGAGGTTGCCGGATTTCTGGAGGCAAATAAGGACCAGGCTAGCGAAGCTGACGGTAGTAGAGCAATGGTTGATCTACTTGACAAGATGAAAAACGAAAACGGCGGTTATGATGTGGAAGCTATTATTGATCTACATCATTTGACCGATCTTGCTGATAACTATGCGGAGTTATCTGATGCAAATGGTCTGAAGCCGGAAGTCTGGCAAGACGTCTTCTCACGAGGGGGCCACCTTATGATTCTTAGATACTATCAGAATCAAGACGAAGCCGGTAGAGAGCGGATGGGGTTGGATGACAAGCAGATGGCAGTCGCAAGAGGCTATGGTAGCATTAGTGAAGGCAATGACTGGAATAATCCTCGAAAGATTTTCGAATCATATGTCAAAGAACATTACGATGAACTGACCATTGATCAGATCAAGTGGACAGCAAGCATTGTTTCTCGTCTAGCTAATTCTAACGCCAGTGAGCTGGCTGAGCGTTCCGAAGCCTTCACTCGTGAGCTACTCAAGCTGGATGCAGATAAAATACCGGAAGCTCTGGATAAGATCGAGGATATCTACATTCATAACCACTTGCCTTACGTCGGCAAGAACTATCTAGTCTTTCGCACCATGCACCCGTCGCCTAATCTAGAGGATGATTTTAATTTCAGCCCTCTTAGTTATGGTAGACCTAATACGATCAGCCCCGTCCTCCAGCAAGCCACCGGTGATATAAGGAGCGGTAAGCTGGATCAGATGCTGAATAGCCGGGATACTATCATCGTCTCTGACCTGCTCCGAGCTTCATTAGGTTCTAACAACCGCTCCATCAGAGAATACCTGACTACACTAAAGAATGGCCAAACCCTGCTTGACCAGCTAAGCTCAGGTGAGTTAGATTGGGACACTTTTAACCAGCCGACTAGCCTAATGGATAAAGACACTAAAGCTAATTACGACACTCTCAGCACCTTCGCTTGGCATCTAGCCACCATCTATAACAGCACCTTATCCGGCAAAGAGCGTCCCTACCAGCTGATCCATCAGCAAGCAGATCAAGACAGAAACAACTCTCTCCAGACCGACTTCACCAATCTAACTAGCCTGATTAAGCCCAACAGCCGATACACCCTGGCTGACCGAGCCGTCCGCTACTTCGCCCACTTCGTCGGTATCGAGGATTTAGCCGGTGCCGAACGGTATATGGATAACGTAGTCAAAGAGGTGGACGCCAGAAACCGCAAAACAGCTGAGTATCTAGCTACTACGAAAGAGCCCAAGCTCCAGCCCGGTGACTTAGTCAAAGGCATGGGTGGGACTGACGGTTATGGTATCCGCTACTTATCTTATGCTTTCCAGAATGGCTCTATCTCTAAAGAATACCTGGGCGATGCGTCTCGCAGTGACACCACGCCACTGGATGCTGATGCGAGTATAGTCCTGCGTGGCGAACAGACGATCAACCAGACCATGACTAGTATGTTAGCTAACGGTTATGGCTGTGGTCTCTGGGTGGTTTTCAGGGGCGACCAAGCTACCGGTGAGGACAGGTTTATTATTACCAGGCGGGACAAGGATGAAGCCGACCAAAGTGTCTATGACCTGAGTGTACCTGACGCTAACTTTGACCGTGAGGGTCTCACTCAGGAGGAGATTGACCGTCGCCTCAAGGAGATAGCGGAAGCTAAGCGTCACCGTCGAGAGGGGTTGCCCAAGCTGGAAATCTTTGCTACCGGTGTAGATGGTGGTGGTCACTACGGCATCCGTACCGGCTTCGGTATGGATAAAGTTAGCTACTATATCTCAGATAGAACTACCAAAGTGGGCGAAAGGCTAACAGGGTTTGGTAGTGGTAACGGCGAAGAGTACACCCTCGTCTCCGAAGTCACCAAGCTGGAGATCGCCCTGGGTGGCTTCTATATCCCGATCGTAGACAGAGACAGCGAAGAGCTGATCTACACACCTGATGACTATGACAAGATGAGGGAGCAGATGTCCGGCCTCAGTCATTACCACACTGGCGACTATATCTTCGCCCCGGATGATGAGCTGGAGCTGGGTGAGCTAACGCTGGATAAGGAGTCTCTCTCGGCTGTCTCTATGCCCTCCTCATCCTCTACTAGTGATGACGCACAAGGCGCATCATCCGGCTCCATTACTATCCCCGGTACCGATACCATTATTGACCAGCTTCCTGCCAGCATGGCTGAGACCGACCATAAGCATGAGGTGATTAATCAGGCAATCAAGCAAGCTATCACTAGCATCCCTGAGTTAAACCTCAGCTACAAGGACTACCTGGATGGTGACCTAACCGAGAACATAGTTGAGATGATTGATACCGGCTCTACCGGTAGACAGACTAACGCTCCCGGCTCAGGTGACTTTGACTACATGGCTAGACTGGATAGAAGCATCCTCAATGACCCAACTAAGAAACAGCAGATCACTGATGCACTCCTCGCTGCCTTTGGCAGAGAGAATGATGGTAGTGCTATAGTCAATGGCAACCTCCGCCTGAAGCAAGTATCCATTGATGGGTTAGCTGAACCGGTTGACATTGACATCACCTTCGCCCAGAAGACCAACAAGGTCCAATACCCGACTGATGCCGCACTAGCTGACCGACTCAGTAACATCAAGAATCAATCCGAGACCAAGTACCGGCAGGTCCTAGCTAACATCATCTACGCTAAGCAGTTCCTCAAGGCTGCCGGTGCCTATAAACCAAGACGCAGTCCCGAGGCAAAGGGAATAGGTGGACTAGGCGGTGTCGGCATCGAGAACTGGGTCCTGCAGCATGGTGGTTCGTTCAAACAAGCTGCTAGAGACTTCCTGACTGTAGCCGATAGTTGCTCCAGCTTTGAAGACTTCTGTGCTCACTACCCGGTCTGGGACTATGGTGAGAATCACAAAGACATTCGCAGTAAGCCCCACGACAACTTCGTCGCCGACAATATGAACCCTGAGGGCTATGAGCGGATGAAAGAGGCGCTGAGGGCGGTAGTGGGGTAGAGGTTGCTGCCGGGTCAGACAAAATGTAAACATTTTGCTTGCCCCGACAGACATCATTATATCCCCGGTGGGTATATAATGACTTCGGTGAAGCTCAGATCAAACCCTGAGATATCTCTCATAACCGAAGAAGACTCATGCTCCTGGCAGACACCATTATTTTCGCCTGCCGGGTCAGACAAAATGTAAACATTTTGCTTGCCCCGACAGACGAAAATAACGCCCCTCACGGGGCGTAAGTCTTCCTCGGTTATGGTGGGCGATTCAGGACTTGAACCTGAGACCTCGTCATTATCAGTGACGCGCTCTAACCAGCTGAGCTAATCGCCCGAGTAACTCTATTGTAACACCTAAAAGTGGTGGAGATAAAGAGGCTCGAACTCTTGACCTCCTGCTTGCAAAGCAGGCGCTCTAGCCAACTGAGCTATATCCCCACGTCATGCATTCTATCAGATACGGGCGAATTGACGCAAGGCGGCGTGAGGGGAGTGTTTAGCGGTGAGCATAGCCGAATTAGGGGTGAATTAGTGTATAATGCTTGTATAAATATATGCATCGATACGAAAAGCCACCGATCAAAAAAGTTGACCCCTCTAATAAGTGGGGCGGGGAAGATGTGTTCAGGCTGCCTGAGCCTGATCAGGCGGGTGAATTGACGAACTCGCCTCAGCCCGGTGAGGTCGCAAGGGTGGACGAGTCTCCTATCCGGCCTGAAACGACCGGGGCTATACCCTCGTCGGAAGTGGCGGAGGGTGAGCCGTCTTTGGAGCAGATGTCACAACACTTATTAGATATGATTACCGATCTTGCCGGTAGAGATGACGAAGAGGCTATTGAGCCGCCTCCGCTGGCTGCCGCCAGATGTCTGGCAGAAGCCGTACCGATCATCAAGGCGGATGATCCGGCTAAAGACGAGGTGATCAGAGGTGTGCTAAATAACTGTCGGCGCTACGATGACTCTATCAAATACCACCTGGTTAACGATATCTCGACCCTGTTTAGCGAGCAGGATGTTACTCTGGCTAGCCATGATGGACTGGAGGATCTGACTACAGACTGCCTGAGCCAAGCGGTGCGAGACCATCGGAATCGGTTTGTCGAGCCGGTAGAATCTATCTCCAGTCCGGCTTACGGCTATTTTATTAACAAGGTATTAGCCGACACAGAGTCGGCTAACGAAGTGAAGGAGCGTCTTGACCGGGATGATATCAGTATGGCGGATGTCGCCGGGGCGACTATTCTAGATGATAGATATATCTGCCTGTATAAGCCTGGCGAGGATAATCCCGAGCTAAAGCAGCAGGTGTTGGATAACACTAAGAGTCTGGTTGATAGTCTAAAGAGCTTGGGCTACGACCCGCTGGAGGACAGGCGGTTTGTCGAGCGATGTTGCGATGAGAAGCTGGGTGAGGCTACGCAAGAGAATCTACATCAAGCCGGGGTGATCAATGACGATAATGTCGCTAGGCTATATGACTATTTGATCAGTAGTGGTAGGGGTACGGTGGCTGTCGTCTCGACTAAGATTTGCCCTGATGCCCCGGCGACCAAATTTTGGAACACGGTTGATGTAGATGACAGCTCGGGGCACAAACCGGCTAGTGAACGGACGTTGGTGCAGTCAGTTGAGTTGAGCCGCTTCAGTGGCTTTCTAAACTCGATTAGATCAAGGGGTAAAGACCGTCCCATCAGCGATTATTTTACTGACGGGGTGCCAAACGAACTTTTTATCGAGACCCTGGATCAGAGCTTGAAGCTCAAGAAAGAAGAGTACAACAGTAGCTTTGTGCATGATTGCATCGGTCGTACCCCGATGACGCCGCTGATACTGGACAAGCTGGGCGATGTGCAACGGCGGTCGGTAGAGGCCTATGATAGCTTGGAGTCGTTTGAAGAGGGTCAGACTTTCTGTGAGGTCATGCAGGAGGGGCGAGAAGAGCATGCTGACCCGGCTAAGGTGGCGGAAGATATTCGGCATCTTGCTCAGCGTTTTCCATTCTTGCGAGGTACTTATACCAATCTCCTCCGGCTGGAGCACGATGGCAAGGCGGCTATCCTGGGCGATGACTACATCGGTGATATCGTCTACTACGATAGTCACGTCGACGATATCATCTGTGATAAAATGACGAGCCGGCAGAAGATCGAGACGATAAAACGCCACCTGGATACATTGCAGCGGTATGATCTGTTTAATGGCGACAGAGCTCGGACGACCAACTACGCCATCCTGGTGGGGGAGAAAGAGGGGTCGGGAGAGCTATTTGACGATCTGGCTGATGTGGCTGAGCTGAGTGAAGAGACCAAACAAAATCTGGTAAAGGTACTGAGAACTGGCAACTTCTGCCACATTCGCTCGTTTGAAGAGTTGGAGAATTATCGAGCGATCGTTTCGGAGCGGCTTTGCGACGACTTGATCAGTGGTAAGAGAGACGAAGTTGTCAAAGCGGCTCGCTTCATTATGCGACCGGATAGACCAAGTCGCACCCTGGCGGCTTATGATCTGAAGCACCTTGCCAAAACCGGCGCATTGACGATTAATGACCGGGCAGTGATGCTGCTGCGCAAGAAGATAAAAGATGCTAAGAGCGCCGAGGATGTCCTGCGGGTGATTCAGAACTCTCCCTTGTGTACACCGGTAGTGGGCGATGACGGAGTGGCTCGAATTACTAAGATAGAGGGCTCAGAGTCTGACCTGATGGATAAGCTAACTCGCTTTGTCACCGACGATTGGAATCAAGCTTTATTTGACCCTAGTGCCGACAATGATGGGGTGGAGCACATCCAGGTAGCCGACGATCAAGGTGAGGGCAAGATTGACGTGGTTAAGCTGAATGGCACTCCTTTCAATATTCTCAGTCATACTATCTACATGTTTGGTAATGCGAGTATTTATAACGCCTTGATGAAAGATCCCGGTGTCTGGAATACGGCTCGGGGATCATCAACCATTTCGGCCAGCTGTGTCAGTAGCGATTATCTCTATTATCTGGAGGATAATAGTCGTGAGGGGGTAACGCTAGGTTTTAACAATATTAGCTATGGCGGCATCATCGGCATGTGCCCGCAAGACGCCTATCTCAGTGGTAACTTCTTGCCTAATATGTTTAGTCTACCCCTGACGACTTGTGATGAGTTTATCAAGCAGTGCATTAGCAAGCGGGAACAATCTGTGGCGGGCGAATTGGATACGATGCACTATAACGAAGTGGGACTATTCCGTAACTCCGGCGATCTAAACGTCCGACATGGTCGCCTGCAACCGTCCTATATCGTGGCGCACGGTGCTGATGTGGCGGTGATTAATGATAACAGCAAGAAATTTGCTCGGTATTTTGGCATACCGATAGTGTTGATTGATGATAAGGCGTACTATAGAAAAAATAATTTTGCTTATTATAATAAGAATAGACTAAAGGAGGCAAAGCATGAAAAGCAGCAATAGCGAACCGCAACTAGATTCGGGGCAAGATAACGAGCGACGCCCTGAGGGTCGTGGTCCGGTCTTCATCGGCTATAACGAGGAGTTTGATAGCAAGCTCAGGGAGAGCGCCAAGCGAGACTTGATTGAGAGTAGCTTGCTGCAAGACACTCTGATGAAGATCTACCGAGGCGAGTTTGATAAGCTTCGTCCGAAGGATCAGCCCCGGCGAGAAACTGACCGAGAAGAGTCCGATACTCAAGCCAAGAGCAATTCTGATGACAAGCAGTAAATCAGTCTAGCCGTCATGACAGCTAGAAGTCGGGTTGCTGAATGGTTTAGCCGTGACCGATTGGCAGGGCGGTCGTGCTATAATATCTGTGCTAGTTTGCTGGATGGTCGCTGGTGAGGCGATAGCCTCACGAGAGGAAAGTCCGGGCAGTGTAGAGCAACGACAGTCGCTAACGGCGACCGGGGGTGACCCTAGGGAAAGTGCCACAGAAACGATACCGCCCAGCACCTTTACTAGCTTTGTGTCGGTTGCCGGCCGAGTCGACGGCAACTCGCAGAGCTAGTAAAGGTACTGGGTAAGGGTGAAAGGAGTGAGGTAAGAGCTCACAGTCGGATGCGGTGACGCATCAGAGAGGTAAACCCTGTTGACTGCAAGGAGATCGGGTCACTGGTGGCTCGCCAGCCGATCGTTTTAACCCGCTAGACGTGATTAGCAATAGTCATGGTAGATAGATGACCATCTAAACAGGACCCGGCTTATAGGCAGACTGGTAGACTTAATAAAACACCCTCTAAGTAAGAGGGTGTTTTAGATTTGATTTAGCGACACTCCGGTGAAGCTATTTTTGGGTAGCTTTGACGATAGCAGTGAAAGCCTCGGGCTCACGCACTGCCAAGTCAGCCAAGGTCTTGCGGTCAAGCTGGATATTCTTAGCTTTGAGACCGGCTATCAGCTGAGCGTAGGTAGTGCCATTCTGCCTAGCGGCGGCGTTGATACGGGTGATCCATAGGCTACGTAGATCACGCTTGCGGTTGCGCCGGTCACGAAAGGCGTACTGTAACGCTTTGATGATCCGGGCGTTCGCTAGACGGAAGCTGCGTCCGGCGCTGTTATGCTTCATGCCTTTGGCTTGCTTTAGCACCTTGTGGTGGCGAGCTCTGGCGGTGACGCCTCGTTTAACTCTCATTCTTACTCCTTCTTCATGTAGATTAAATAATTTTAGACACCTAGAGCTCGGCGAATAGTCTGCTTAGCCGAACCATTGATCTTAGTGTCAGCTTTCTTGGCTCGCTTGCTTCGGGCAGTCTGATGGGCTAGCTTGTGGTGGGTGGCGGCGTTGCGCCGTAATAGCTTGCCGGACTTAGTCAGGCGGATGCGCTTGCTAGTGCCCTTGTGCGTCTTTAGCTTTGGCATGAGGGTTACTCCTTATGATGATATTCAGGTTGCGACCTGCCATCACCGGCTTATTATCGGCGACGGCGACGTCTGATAGCTGATCGAGTATTTTACTGAGTAAATCTCGACCCACCTCAGGGTGCGCCATCTCTCGACCGCGAAAAATCAGCTGAATCTTGACTTTATCGCCGTCTAATAAGAACTTACGGACTTTGCGTAGCTTGATGTTGAGGTCGTTTTGGCTAATCTTGAGCCCCAACCGCATCTGTTTGATCTCACTACTATGCGCATTCTTGCGGTTACGCTGTTGCTCTTTCATCTTTTGATACTGGTACTTACCCCAGTCAACGATTTTAGCAACAGGTGGTGCTGCATTGGGTGATATCTCTACTAGGTCAAGACCGACTTCACGGGCTTTATCGAGGGCTCTCGCAGTAGGCATGACGCCCAATTGATCGCCGCTTGCACCGATAACACGTAGCTCACGAGCACGGATCTGACCATTTATCCGAATTGAATGATTGGCTATATAGATCCTTTTACCTGATATTAGTTTATATGGCTCCGGAGGCCGGATTCGAACCGGCGACCCATTGATTAACAGTCAACTGCGCTACCGCTGCGCCACTCCGGAATAGTTACCTAACCACGGCGACTGTCACCGGGACTTTATCCGCCCGGGCTCAATCATCGTGTGTTCGCTCATGATTATAACTAAGTTACCTCTGAGCAGTCAACCCCAGCCCAGCAGCCCAGCTGATGCGTTAGCTAGACTGGCTAGTTATGACAAAGCGTGGATTGCGTATCTTTTTGCTTAAGTAGCTTAGCGTTATGCATCCTGCTGGGTGCCGGACAAGCTCGCGGTACGATACCTAGCATTATGTTCGCACGGGTAAGGAAGCCGTGCAACCATGCTTGCCATGATTAGCGTATTAGCCGGTGCTGGCGGAATTGCAATGCTTCGGCGACGTGCTGCTCGGTGACTGTATCTGATCCGTCGAGATCGGCAATGGTAGTGGCGACTCGCATGGTCTTGAAATAGCCACGGGCGGACAGCCCCAGCTTATCCATGGCGTCATCCAGTAGCTTCTTGGCAGCGGGTGAGAAGTGGATTAGCTGCTGGAGCTGCTTGTTGGATAGGCCGGCATTAGGACAGTGCTGTCGTACTTCGCTGCGATGTCTGGCTTCGACGATAGCCTGACGCCACTCGGTAGCCACCGGGTGATCGGTCGGCGTCGTGCTGGTCAAATCCTGCCTAGGCACCCGGGCGACTTGAACAAATAAATCGATCCGATCAAGCAACGGGCCGGATAATTTCTTTTGGTATTCCTGGATCATTTTCTGACTACAGCTACATTCATGGCTAGGGTCACCGTAGTAGCCGCAAGGGCAAGGGTTCATAGTAGCTAGCAGCATGAAGTTGGCGGGGTAGGTTGATTTAGTGCCGGCTCGGCTGATATTAATCCGGTGATCCTCTAGCGGCTGACGCAACGCCTCGAGAGTGCGCTTAGAGAACTCCGGCGTTTCGTCGAGAAAAAGTACACCATTATGGGCGAGCGATATCTCGCCGGGGGCGATGTTGGTGCCACCGCCAACCATGGCTACATGCGAGGCGGTGTGGTGAGGCGACCGGAACGGTCGCATGGTAATGACCTCGTCGCTCTCGCCGGCCAGCGAATAGAGTTTGGTCGTCTCGAGAATCTCCTGGTCATTTAAGGGTGGCAAGAGACCGGGTAACGCTTTAGCCAGCATGGTTTTACCCGAGCCCGGTGGCCCGACAAAGAGAACGTTGTGGTGTCCGGCGGCAGCGACTTCAAGTGCTCTCTTGGCTAGTGCCTGACCGTGAATGTCGTCAATGGAGGGTAAGTTTGTATAACTATTATTTACAACGTTACTATGGGCTGGAGAAATAATGTGTTCGCCGATCAGATGCTCAAATACGCTGTTAAGAGTTGTTGCTCCTACTACACTAATGTCACTCACCAGAGCCGCTTGCTGGGCGTTGTTGAGTGGTACGATGATACCGGGGTGCTTAGTTGCTTTAGCGCATTCGGCTAGGCTTAGTGCACCTCTGACATTGCGTAGTTCGCCATTCAGTCCCAGCTCGCCGGCAAATAAGACACCCTTAGCAACCTTAGCCGGTAGCTGCTTGCTGGCAATTAAGATAGATAGAGCAATTGCCAGGTCAAGGTGAGAGCCGTCTTTAGCGATATTGGCAGGCGCCAGGTTGATGGTGATACGTTTAGCAGGGAAACTGAAGCCGGAATTAACGATAGCTGAGCGAACTCGCTCTCTCGACTCGGCAATCGACTTATTGGCTAGTCCTACGATATTAAATGCGGGTAGTCCCTTGGTGATATCACACTCCGAGACGACCGGTACGCCATCGTAACCCTTGGCGACTGCGGTTTCTACTCGTGCGATCATGATAGACCATATTATAACGCCAGCTTAAAATGTCTGTACAGGCATACCTCTGTAGGGTGTTGATTTATTAACATGAGTTTGCTATAGTAAATGATGTCTGGGGCTGATAAAAACCTTGACGGATGGACTTTAACAGTTTGATCAGCGAGCAGTTGACAACTTTACAGTCGTAATAAATGCAAAGAATCGTTTGCAAGCCTTTGTCGCCAGTCTGAAGAGTGCTTTTGCTCCCAAGGCTGTCGCCATGGCTGTTGCTGCCTGAGCTTGTTAGCTTAGAATTATTGGCAGTCCGCCAAGTGACCGACGCACGATAGGTCACTTGTGCGTCAGATTATGGTGCTAGGTTATCTCCGGACTCTCTTGCCCCGGGGTTAGTCGAAGTGGAAGCAAGGGCGTCTATCCGTTATCTGAGTAGAACTCTTGAGACGGGTTGATGTAGCCATGAGTTCTACTAGGCTTCGTAGATGATCGGATTGTTACCATACGGACGCGGGGGTAGTTCCCGCCAGCTCCACCAGATGTGATTTCGGCAATGAACTAATATATGTGCGTGGTAAAAAATACTAGCCGGGGTCGTTGACATAGCTGAATTGGTGCGATACTATAGTGGTGGTTGATGAGTAAAAAATGTATTCATGAACCGCGCACATACAAAAACAAAAATTATCAACAACAACACAAATCAAATCTCCATGAACGACCCGAATTCTCGCAGCGGGTCGTTTTTTGTATGACCTAATTTGTGGCTAGACGTTCAAGCTTGGCTGTCTAGCTAGGTACGACGACATGGCGATATTCTGTCTCGGCGTTTCGGTTTTTGGCTTAATGGCTCTGACGAACAAAGTTAGCTTGCCTTCCATGAAAGCAGCTGACGGTTCGGTACAATTTGCCGAGAGGGTTGTTTGGCGCAGGTTGCTGGTCAAGCTAAGCCCAAATGAAATAATGAAATTAAGTGCAGCGTAAACTCAAGACGAGACAATGGCTCTTGGTTATATGCGTAATTCGCAAAAGAGAGCTTGATCGTGAGCTGGAGCAAGCTGAGAGCGATGATCTCAGTATAAGGCGTTGGCTCGGATAATGTGGCTGATGGTAGGACGAGGATTTTCTTGAGAGTGACGTAAGGGCTGTGTGCTACTTCTTGGAGCGACTACGCTTAGGGCGCCAACATGGCTGGCGACCGGTGCATATTACGTGGCTGGGTCGATAGTTTGTTGTGGCTGAGATATCAAGAGGTCTTAATTACTAGCTAGAAAAACTGCTCATCAATATTTACAACGTTAATTTCGGGTGTTATCAAGGATATTGCGTCTTTATAACAGTAGTGATGATAAAAAATACAACGTATAGTGAAAGCTTAAGCGTTGACAGCCGGCTATTTGTTTGGTATAGTCAACCTAAGCTTGTAAGACAAAAAGAACTAATCAAAAGTCCGAAAAAGCTCGCTCTTTAATCTAAAATAAAAACTGACAAATATAAATTGTCTGTGTGCCGGGGCGGATCAAGCCTCGCTAAAAGTCATCAGCCGGTGAGGGGCTTGAGACGCATAGCATGCAGACTAGATCGTGTCACCAGCTGAAGTGAGGAACGCAACCACATAAGACGTTTGTCCACAGCTGAGAGTTCGTGACAGGCATGGTAGCTGTAGTGCCACAGAGTCGTGGTGCTAGTGCTACCACTCTGTCACGAAAGCGTTGAGCGTAAGATAAAATCCAATCAGAGGGATTTTGATCCAGCTCCGCTACACATATGCTCCCGAAAGGGAGCGGTCAGTCGAGGCTTGTCTAGCTTCTGATGTGACCGTGACCCGCGCCCCATTTTGTTTTTTAGTGGGCGGATGGGATGTCGCACTTTAGACTTCACAACTACGGAGGAAGCTGGGCAGCCTCTCTTACAACATTACCGAAGCCGGACCATTTTGTACCGGTATTTTTGATTTTGCATTAGCGGTATTATAAACTTAATCTATGAGAAAGCGGACGATCGCTGTCGTGTCTTTGGTCGGAGTAATCCTGGCGATGATTGCCCTATTCTTTGTGCTCAATATGACTAACCCGTCGGATAACGGCCCGGCGGGTATACTATTAGTATTGGGGTTGATCTATCTATTGAGCTATAGTTTCATTGTGTTCATGACAATGATTATTAGATACGTTTGGGGGCTAGTTCGTCCGAGCCAACCGATTACCACTACGTCCGACAGCAAGGCACGACGCTCGCAGATGAAAGTGCTAGCTGTCTGTGGAGTGCTGGCCATGATGCCACTGATCATCATCTCGCTCAACTCTATTAAGCGAATCGAGCTAACTGACGTGGTGCTGACGACCATTACCGAGGCAGTAGCGGTATTTTATATCGTCAAGCGCCTGTAGATGCACTGCTAAGTGGGGGTCACTATGGAGCAAAGGTTGTATGCCGGAGCCGATCAGCCGGTGTAGTCGAGAACTGCTGATCTCTCATGTTAATCTGACCGTGGTTATGCTATACTGTATCAGTAATGGAACCGAGTGCAGGCACGCCCAATTTTAATACCGCTCCCAGGCCGGGTAATAACGTCGAGAGTGGCGGTAATCAGCTACCACAGTACAATGTAGACCCAGGCACAACGATTGACAGTAGTCCGAATAATCTTAATCAAGCGCCGATGGGGCATGAGCAGTTGGCTAGTGCCGAAGAGCTGGCGTTGCCTAGTCAAGCGATGACTGTTAATCCTGTAGCTCAGACCACTCAGTCAACCACCACCACCTCTACCACTACACCGGTTGACCCCGTGGTGGTTGATGCAGAGAAGTTCAATCGGGTCTGGGTGGACAAGACCAAGCAGACCATTAGTGCTACCGAGACTGACCCTTATGAGCAGGCACATCAGATCGCTCAGCTAATGCAGGGGTATCTAAAGGAACGTTATGGTAAAATTATTAACAGTAAATAGAAGTGGACAAGTAGACACCGCTTAACATTAGGATAAAACTGGGATGGGCATGGGTAATCTGATCGCAACGCTAGTGAGTGCACTGGTCTTCATCGGTGTGATGGCGGTTATTATCACGATTGCCTACATGGCTTTCCGTAAAGAAGTACGAGGGCGCAAGAACTACGAGCGAGCCCTTAAGATGGTTCAGGTGATGATCCAGCTGCCACCAAGTAGCGAGGATAAAGATGTGGGCAGCAGGGATATTCGCGATGTGACTGACGAGAGTATCTCCCAGGCTCAGACTATGTATGACATCATTGCCAGTACAGCTACCAAAGGGTTTCATAGTCGGATCTATGGTCAGCGCCATATCTCATTTGAGATTATCGCCCATGACGGACTAGTCCACTACTATGTGGCGGTGCCATTTCTGTTGCTGGATAATATCAAACAGGCGGTCATAGCAGCATATCCGACGGCTCGTCTGGAGGAAGTGGCTGAAATAAATGTGTTCAACAGAGCGAGTAAGATGAGCGGCACTCTGGGTGGTGAGATGCACTTGTCTCGCCCCTACCTATTTCCGATTGCTACCTACAAGGACACGAAGCGTGATGCCATGGGGGCGATTCTTAATGCCCTGACCATGGCTGGGCGAGGTGATGGTGTGGCGGTGCAAATCTTATTACGTCCGGCTAAGCCGAACTGGGCGCACAAGATCGACGACCGGGTGCAAGATATTCGGGATGGCAAAAAGAGTGCCAGCGGCAACCGCAAAGGCTCGGCGGCTCTAGCTTATGCCGGTCAGATCCTGGAGGCGCTCTGGAAACCGCCTGATGAAATAAATAAAGAGAAAGAGACCAAGCCACTGAGTGGTACTGATCAGACCAGGGTGGAGCAGATGGAGGAAAAAGCCCGGCATGCCGGCTACGAAGTGATGATTCGCCTAGTGGTGTCGACGCCGAACTCGGCCCGCTCGCAGGCACTCTTGACCAGCTTGCAGTCCGCCTTTGCTCTCTACACCTTGCCAACCGGTAACGGCTTCAAGTTTGAGCCGACTAGTGACATCAAGAGCTTCGTGACGGATTACATCATGCGTTTCTTTCCGGCTGAAAAGTCGTCAGACATTCTTAACTCGGTCGAGCTGGCGACTATCTTTCATCTGCCTAATCAGACCAATATCCCGTCGTCTCAGGTAGAGCGTCAGACTTTCCGAGAGGTTGATGGCCCGACTCAAGCGATGAATGAAGGGATCTTGCTGGGCAATAACGTCTTCCGGGGTGTAGTCAAGCCGATCAGGCTTTCCTTAGATGATAGGCGTCGTCATACTTACATCATGGGTTCGACCGGTATGGGTAAGTCGGTCCTGCTCAAGCGCTTGGCGCTACAGGACATGATCAATGGCGATGGCTTCGCCTTTATCGATCCGCACGGTGATGCGGCAGAGGACATCTTGCGTATGGTGCCGAGAGAACGAGTTAACGATGTGATCTACTTTAACCCAACCGATTCAGATAACCCGATCGGCATGAACTTATTTGAGGTCAGCAAAGATGATCCTGATCCAACTCGCACCAAGGACTACATAATCTCAGAGACGATGAATATGCTTTACTCGCTCTATGACCCGAATCACCAGGGCTTCGTCGGACCCCGGATGGCAAATATCGTTCGTTATGCTTCACTCCTGCTGATGGATAGCCCGGGCGGTGGAACATTTATGGATATCCCGAAGGTACTGCGCGACCCGGACTTCACCAAGCCGAGGATCAAATATCTTCACACCCAGCAAGCGATCGATTTCTGGACGAAGGAGTGGCCAAACGCCCAGCGATCCAATGACGCCGGTGAGGTAACCAGCTGGGTGGTGTCTAAGTGGGCGGACTTCGAGAATGTCGTCATTAGTAATGTTCTTGGGCAGCTTCACTCGGGGCTAAATCTGCGAGAGATCATGGACAAGCGCAAGATCCTGCTGGTTAACCTATCGAAAGGTAAGTTGGGTGATATCCCCGCTAAGCTCCTCGGTATGGTCTTCGTGATGAAGTTTCAAGCAGCGGCCATGTCTCGGGCTAATATTCCGGAGGAGGAGAGGAAGGACTTCTGTCTCTACGTTGATGAGTTTCAGAACTTCGCTACTGACTCATTTGAATCAATTCTCTCTGAGGCTCGTAAGTATCGGCTGAACTTGATCGTGGCTAATCAGTTCATGGGGCAGTTAACCGATAAAATCAGGGGAGCGATCGTTGGTAACGTCGGTACTTATATCATTGGACGAGTCGGCTCAGACGACGTGGAAAATGTAGTCAAGATGTTCCAGCCGACCTTCCAGCCGGAAGACTTGCTCTTTATGCCCAACTATACGGCGGCGGTAAAGATGTTGGTCAATGGCGCACCGACGGCGCCCTTTACTATGTCCTTACCACCGCTCAAAGTACAAACGAATGATGACTTGGCTAAGTCGTTAATCAGACTTTCGGCAGAACGGTATGGTCGTCCTCGGGCAGAAGTCGAGGCGGAGATCGAAAAGCGTCTATCGACTACGGCGAATGCGCCGACTCGCAAGCCGGCCAACTCCGTCGTTACTGTCGACAAGGGTACGGCAGCGTCGCAGCCGTCTTCTAATGACTTCTTGCAGAATTGGTTGGCCAAACGTCAAGCATCCGGTCAGCCGGTCGCTCAGCAGCCCGTCTCACCTCAGCCGGTTAGTCAGCATCAGTCTAGAGCTGCTCAGCCGGGAGTTCACCCAGCTTCGTCGACGCTATCCACACCGATGTCAATGATAGGGCAGAGTCCGTCGACCGTGCCATCCACTCAGACGGCTCCGCCGACCCTACCGGCTCAGCCGACCCTAGTCTCGCCGGCACCGTCAACGCCGCTACCACCCCCGGCTCCAGCCACTCCGCCGACTCCACCTAACACAGAGTACTACTACAATCGAGCTAATGTCCCTGCCCAGGCTCCGGTAGCCGCTCCGCCGACCGGCTCGGCTACTCCGCCGACTCCGCCACCAGCCCAACCAGTCAGTCAGCCGGATGATGACTCGGAGGCGCTGACTCTGCATTTTCATTAAGAGGACAGACCGCTACGTTCTTACAGTCTAGACGACTCAAAAGCTGGCTCATGGCGTCTGATAGCCTTGGCGGGCTTTGAGGGCTGAATCACGGCATTTTTATAGTACCTATGATATACTATGTTAAGTTAATCGTAGAGAGGGATAAATTAGATAGATTATGGCAAAGAGTAGATCAAATGCAGATGACTATGATTCCAGTCAGATCCAAGTCCTGGAGGGCTTGGAGCCGGTTCGCAAGCGACCCGGCATGTACATCGGTTCGACCGGCTACGATGGGGCACACCATCTGATTAAAGAGATTGCCGACAACAGTGTTGATGAAGCTATTGCCGGCTATGGAACGATGGTGCTGGTCGAGCTGCTGGCGGACGGTGGTTGCCGAGTGACTGATGACGGGCGGGGTATCCCGGTCGATATTCACCCCAAGACCGGTAAATCAACCCTTGAGACCGTGCTGACCATTCTGCACGCCGGTGGTAAGTTTGGCGGTGGCGGCTATAAGGTATCGTCGGGCTTGCACGGTGTTGGCTCGTCGGTAGTTAATGCTCTATCGGAGAAGTTTATCGCCGAAGTGTCACATCACGGACAACTCTATCGGATTGAGTTCTCTGAGGGTAAGCCGGTGTCTAAGCTGGAAAAGCTCGGGCAGACTGACATGACAAGGGGCACTCGAATCACTTTCTATCCGGACAAGCAGATCTTTAAGGAGTTTAGTAAGTTTGATCGCAATTGGGTGTTGAAGTACCTGCGCCACCAGGCCTATCTGACTAAGGGTATCCGAGCCAAGCTGATCGACTATCGAGATAACGAAGCTCACCCCTTCCGCTACGAGTTTTACTTCGACGGCGGGATCAGATCGTATGTTAAGCACCTTAATGCGGGCAAGGAAACGCTAAGCCCTGATGTGTTTTATGTTGAGAAGAAGGTCGAAGACTCGGAGGTTGAGATTGCCATACAGTATAACGATGGCTACAGCGAGAACGTCATGCCTTTTGCCAATAACGTGTACAATCCGGAAGGTGGTACTCATCTGATGGGCTTTCGAGCGGCGATGACCCGAGTAGTGAATGATTATGCTCGTAAGGTCGGACTGCTTAAGGAAAAAGAGGAGAACCTGACCGGTGATGACATCAGGGAAGGGCAGACGGCGGCGATCTTAGTCAAGATTCCCGACCCGCAGTTCGAGGGGCAGACCAAGAATAAGCTGGGCAACCCTGAGGTACGTCGTTATGTGGATCAAGTGACGAGCGAGTACTTCGCTTATTATCTGGAGGAAAACCCGGCTACTGCTAAGAAGATAGTGAATAAGGTGATCCTAGCCGCTCGTGCTCGCCGAGCCGCCCGAGCTGCCCGGGAGAGTGTCATCCGCAAGAATCCACTAGAGGGAGCGTCGTTGCCGGGTAAACTAGCCGACTGCAGTAGTCGCAACCCCGACGAATGTGAGCTCTACATCGTTGAGGGTAACTCAGCCGGTGGGTCTGCTAAGTCAGGGCGCAATTCTAAGACTCAGGCAATCTTGCCCTTGAGGGGTAAAGTGCTGAACACCGAGCGAGCCCGGCTGGATCGAATGCTGGGTAATGCTGAGATCGTTTCCTTGATCAAGGGGATGGGGGTCGGCATCGGCGACCAGTTTGACATAAAAGGGCTACGCTACAATCGGATCATCATCATGACCGATGCTGATGTCGATGGTTCACACATCTCGACTTTGCTACTGACCTTCTTCTTCCGCTACATGCCACAAGTGGTTGAGAATGGACATGTCTACCTAGCCAAGCCACCACTGTTTGAGCTGGTGCGTAGTGGCAATAAGCCCTCTGATTATGTTTACGATGAGCCGGACTTGGATCCGCTCCTAGATAGTCAGATTGAGGCGAGACGAGCTAGCGGCACTAAGATCGACCCGTCGCAAGAGCGGTTCAAACAGGCAGGTTACTCAGCGCAGAAACGCTACAAGGGCTTGGGTGAGATGAATCCGACCCAGCTGTGGGAGACGACTATGGATCCGGAGCGGCGAGTCTTGACTCAGGTCAAGGTGTCGGACCTGGAGAAGGCCGATGCCATCTTCAACAAGTTGATGGGTGATGCCGTCGAGCCGCGCAAAGCCTTTATTCAGAGCCGAGCAGCCGATATTAAGATGGAAGACCTGGACGTCTAGAGGGAGGAGTGACTAATGGCAGAAGACCAAGCTAAAGACAATTTACCACCGGACGATCCGGAGCAGTCGGATCCGGCTGAGGCGGTTCATGCCACCTCGGGCGAGACTATCAAGGTGGCGGCTGATCACTCTCGAGTAGTCGAGCTTAAGACAGTCGAAGATGTGATGGAGTGGAGCTACCTGCGCTACTCCATGTCAGTGATCATTGACCGAGCTTTGCCCGATGTACGAGACGGGCTGAAGCCGATCCACCGCCGCATTCTCTACGCCATGGAGCGTAATGGCTGGCGACCGGGGACTAAGTTCACCAAGTCGGCTAATATCGTCGGTGAGGTGATGGGTAAGTATCACCCGCACGGTGACTCAGCCATCTACGACGCCATGGTGCGTCTGGCGCAAGACTGGGTGATGCGAGCACCGTTGGTTGAGGGCCAGGGTAACTTCGGTTCAATGGACGGCGATCCGCCGGCGGCTCATCGTTATACTGAGGCTCGGATGAGCCGGGCGGGGGCGGCACTTCTGACCGACCTGGACAAGGAAACGGTTGATTTTCGAGACAACTACGATGGAACGCAAAAAGAGCCGGTAGTCCTGCCGGCGATGCTGCCCAACCTGCTACTAAACGGCCAAGTGGGCATTGCCGTAGGCATGGCAACCAATATCCCCACTCACAATCTGGGCGAGCTATGTGATGCTATCACTTATCTGATTGATAACGGCGCCGACAATACTACGATCGACGATCTACTCAAGTTTGTCAAAGGACCAGACTTCCCGACCGGGGGTATCGTCTATGCCGGTCCGGCCATGAAGCAGGCTTATCTGACGGGGCGGGGTAGTGTCGTTATCCGAGCGGTTACTAGTATAGAAGAGACTAAGCGAGGTCGGTCACAGATCATTGTCTCAGAAGTGCCGTATGGAGTTAATAAAGAGACTCTGATGAAGAAGATTGCCGACCTGGTCAAGGAGAAGAAGATCGTCGGTATCCAGGCACTGAGAGACGAGTCGGCTCGGGGCAAGGTGCGGATGGTAGTCGAGCTGAAGAAGGATGCCTATGCTAGCAAGATCTTAAACCAGCTGTTCAAATGGACCAGCCTGCAGACGAGCTTCCACTACAACATGCTGGCATTGGTTGACGGTATCCAACCGCGCATCCTGGGGCTGGAGGATATCCTTAATGAATACCTCAAGCATCGCCGGTTGGTGGTACGCCGTCGGACTGAGTACGAGCTCAGGAAGGCTGAGGAACGGGCTCACATCTTAGCGGGGCTCAAGATTGCCTTAGACAATATCGACGAGGTGATCCACCTGATCCGTTCGTCGAAGGATTATGAGACGGCTAAGACCGGCTTGATGGAGCGCTTCCAGCTGTCAGAAGTGCAAGCTCAGGCAATCTTAGCCATGCAGCTACGAAAGCTGACCGGGCTGGATCGCCAAGCGATCGAGAATGAACTGGCTGAACTGCTAGCCAAGATTGCCGAATACCGGGCAATCCTAGCCGACGAGCAAAAGATTCTGGATATCATTAAGAGTGAACTGGCGGAGATGAAAGAGAAGCTGGGCGATGCCAGGCGGACCAAGATCATCAATCATGAGCTGGGCAAGATGACCGACGAAGACGTTATCCCCGAGGAGGATGCGGTGATCCTGCTGACTGACGAGAACTATGTCAAACGCACCTCGATGACTGACTACCGTAGACAAAACCGAGGCGGCAAAGGCAAGCGAGGGGTGATTACTAAGGAATCAGACACCGTAGCTCAGCTGATCACCGCCAGTACACATGACTTCCTGTCATTCTTCACCAATAAAGGACGAGTCTTTCGTCTGCGGGCTTTCGACGTACCGGCAGCCGGCCTGCAAGCCAAAGGTACGCCAGTGGTGAACCTGCTGTCATTGCAGCCTGAGGAGAAAGTGACCTCGATCATCAAATATTCCAAGGATGAAGCGCAGAGTGGCGATGGCTACTTATTCATGGCGACCACTAACGGCACGATCAAAAAGACCAAGGCAAAGGAGTACGAGAATATCCGAGCCAACGGGCTAATCGCCATCAAGCTGGATGATGGTGATGAGCTGCGCTGGGTGCGACGGACCTCGGGTAATGATGACGTGATTATGTCAACCGCCTTCGGTCAAGCGATCCGCTTTAACGAGCAGGATGCTCGCTCGATGGGTCGCTCGGCTCGAGGCGTCAGAGGTATTCGCTTGCGACCGGGCGACAAAGTGGTCGGCGTTGATGTGGTTGACCCGAGCAATGACAAGGCTAAGCTCCTGATCATGGGGGAGAGGGGTTACGGCAAGATAACCAAGGCTTCCAACTTCCCTGTACACAAGCGAGGTGGCATCGGTATCAAAGCGGCGGTGGTTACTGCTAAGACCGGTAATATCATGACTGTTCGTTCACTGGATAATGACACCAAGGAGATCATCGTCATCTCGGCTGGCGGTCAGACTATTCGCCTAGCCATCAGCGACATTTCAGTGCTGGGGCGAGCTACTCAGGGGGTGCGAATCATGAGCCTAGGGGCGGGTGACTTGGTCGCTTCAGTTGGCTTAGTGGCTGATGATAGCGATAGCGACGGCGACAGTACCGGTGATTCTGGTAGTGAAGACAACAACGGTTAACAGTAGTTTGGTGGCGTCAAGCTAGCATTTGATGCTACAATACCACCTGATGACATCAGCTCAGATAATCGCTCAGGTATTAGGCTTCGTCGGGCTAGGCTGCAATATTACCTCAGTTCAGTGTAAGCGCCGACGCTGGGTGCTGACTTTTCAGGCACTGGCCGACATCGTCTACGGGGCACAATATATCTTCCTGGCTGCCTGGTCGGGGCTGGCTATCTCTCTGGTCTCAGCTGTCGAGTGTGGGGTGATCTACTATTTTGCTACTCGCCCTGACACTGGGCACGGCAAGCGTGGGGCTGACGGTAACCTGAGGATGCCCCTGCCGGTACTGCTCATCACCATGGCGGTAGTCGGTGGAGCAGGAGTGCTATCGTATAGCGGTCCGATCAGCGCTCTACCGACGGTGATTACGCTGGTCTATACTTGGATGATCTGGCAGCCTAACCTGCGAGTCTACCGAGTAGTCTCGGCACTGATTTCGGTCGGCTGGTTTACCTACAATCTGTGTGTTGGGGCATACGTGCCGACTATCACGGCAGTGGTTGAGTTTATCTCGGCGATTAGCGCTATAGTGCGGATAGATGTTATGATGGTGGCAGCTAATAAAAAGGATGGGGCTTGAAGTGAATAACGTTAATCTTTGGACAACTATTGACCAGCTGGCTAAGCTACGGTACTCGTCTTATCTCTGGGCGGCCCTGATCGCTTATCTGATGGGGCAGCTAATCAAGATCATCCTGCTCTACCGGCGCAATCCACACTTAACCTTCCGAGATTTCTTCGCTAGCGGCAACATGCCCAGTACTCATACTGCCAGTACCTGTGCAGTGACGACCGTGGTTGGACTATCGGTGGGGTTCGACTCGGCGATCTTTGCCGTAGCGATGATGCTGACACTGATCGTTGGCTACGACGCAGCTCATGTGCGACGAGCTGTCGGTGAGCACGGACTGGTGCTGAGGGAGCTGATTGATCGGGATGACCAGCAGGAAAAGCTCTTAGCCACACTGTCGAAAGAGCTGGAGGAGCGAGGTGACCGCAAATTCCGACGTAGCGGCAAGAAGCTGGCCAAGCCCTATTTCTCTCGAGGACACTTGCCCAAGGAAGTCCTAGCGGGGGCCATCTTAGGAGTAGCCGTCGGCATTATTGTCTGGTTGATCTGATGGTCAGTCGCTGGGCCCCGCCCAGCTGATACCAGTGAAACTACTTATCAAAAGAGGCGTATTTACTCATACTTGCTCCATCATAGGTGAGGGACGGGTGATGTACCCTGCTGTGGCTTGTTAATTCAGCAAACATTCTGTTATAGTGTAGTCAAACCTAATTTGGGCGAACAGCAAAAGGGGGGGAACATGCTAAACAAACACACCAATAGACGATGGGCTAGAGTGATTGTCTTTAGCCTGGTGGCGGTGCTTAGCTTGGTGGCGCCACTGGCAAACATTGGTCAGTCGGCACTGGCGGAAGAGAATTTCGACTACGCCACCTGTCATAAGGACACGCCGGACGGCTCGGGTACCAGGGTCTCATACAATCTAAACGGCGTGGCGCCGACCGTCTATATCAGCGAGTCCCAGAAAGTCCCGGTGATGACGATTGACTTTGATGGCAAGACTTTCCTGGGCTGGAATAGTGACCCTAGTGGTAAAGGCAGGAGCTATAAAGCCGGTGATACCGTTAACGATAGCATGACGCTCTATGCTCAGTGGAAAGATGGTACACACGGTGGCGAAGAGCCTAAGCCCAACCCGAACCCGAACCCCAATCCTAATCCTAATCCAAATCCAAATCCGAACCCAAATCCTAATCCCAATCCCAATCCCAATCCAAATCCGAACCCAAATCCCAATCCCAATCCAAATCCGAACCCAAATCCGAACCCAAATCCTAATCCCAATCCCAATCCCAATCCTAATCCAAACCCCAACCCGAACCCGAACCCCAATCCAAACCCCAACCCGAACCCCAATCCCAACCCCAACCCTAATCCAAATCCGAATCCCAATCCCAAACCGGGCAACAATAACAACGACCAGGGTAATAATGGCAATGTCAATCCTGAAAATGGTACCGGCAACAATGGCACATCACCCTCGGCTAACGGTAATTATAGCTACGACGTTCAGGGTAGTGACGGTCGTGGTACCATCCGTTCAGATGCACCATTGTCGCCTAGTGCCGGCCTAGTGAGCAATTCGATCAAGCTGGGCGCGCCGATCGCCTTTATCGTGGCGGGAATTATGGCTAGCTTGGCAGTCTTGGAGCTGACCAAGAAGGAGGCGCAGCGTCAGTCAAGAAGTCGAGTCAGTGTTAAGAAGCTTTTTGCAGTAGCTAGTATGCACCGAGCTTACGTTGGTGTGCTGGCTCTGTCGCTAGTAGCGGTAGTGGGAGCGACTTTCTATCTGACTAAGCTTACCACCTCGGCCGATCCGGCTAGTGTACGCTCTGGCTTCGTCACGGTTAACTGTGCTACTAGATGGTGGCACAACGGCGAAATGAAGACCGGCGAAAGTAATCGCCATGGTAAATGGTATTTCTTCGATGCGTCTGATGATAAGAGGATGGCGATCGATAAAGATGTTTACCACAAGGATCACCAGTACTGGGTGCGATACGGCAAGAATGGCGCTATGGTCTACGGTGAAGATGTCAAGGACGACGAGTGGTACTACTTTGACCCAACTACCGGTGCTATGGCAAAGGGCTGGAAACATATCACCGGTAAGGATGGTCAGCAAAAGTGGGTCTATTACGACAAGACTACCGGTAAGATGCTCAAAGGTGAACAGTACCTATATGACAACAATGATGACAAGGGTGACAAGTATTGGTATATGTTGGATACGACGACCGGTGCCACTCGCTATGGTTGGGCGAAGTCGCCGAAGGGTACTTGGCACTACTATAATCAGACCTCCGGTAAGATGAGTGATCCGACGGGCGATGCCTTCCAGAATACGCAGGAAACTTGGAACTACATTCATGATGTTCGTTATAAGAGTCTACCGACTAAGTCTGACACTAATTACTACATCGTGATTGACACAGACAACTACAAGACCACTATATTTGAGCGAGATGGTAACAACTGGCGACCTAAGTTCCTCTGGAAGTCGGTTGGTGGTGACGTTAACCGTGGCCATACTGCCGATGGTCAGCTGTGGGTGTTTGGTCGTACCTCGGAGGGGGCTTCAGCCGGCGACCCATGGTGGGTGAACTTCATGCCGTGGCGTGAAGACGGCTCGGAGGGTCAGGCGTTCCATGATTGGAAATGGGAAGGTCGTAATATGAAGGGCTCCGGCTCGGACGGCTGTGATATGGTTAGCGCTGCTAACGCAGAGTGGATCTGGCGTAATATCCCCGATGGTACCGGTGTCTATTCCATCCCGGGCTGGAATACCTCTAACTACGATGGTGTGACTACTCGCTTTGGGCATGAGTTTAGGCGTATCTGGAATCAGGGCGACATAGACAGTGCCGCCAGGCAATTCCCGGGCGAGTTCTAATCGGGGAACATAATTCGAGAAGGGTCAGCAAACTACCGCTTGATTGTACCGTAGACATTATTACAATGTAGGTATAGTCAGGCGGTGTTGACGATCCTGAAGATATGGGATAAACTGGGTCTAGTTCAAGTGCGAGAGATTCTTGCGGGTATCATGCATCTGATCTTGTTGCTGATACCATTTTGGGCTGCATCTTTACAATTTAGTAGTGCAAGTCAATTTCGTCAGTCATCCTATTATGTTAGTTTTCGAACTACACTTTTAACGAGAGTTTGATAAAGCGAGAAGCCGAGTGAAATGAGAGCAATCTCATTTCTGAGGCGCCGAAGCTTTATCTGTTACCTTTAAGGGTAACAGATCCTGGCTCAGGATGAACCTTGACCGTATGGTCAGCCGAGGACAGTACGGCATGTGCCGCCAGCACCTTTGGCATTAGGTTTGTCTTGGTCTAGATGAGCTTTCTTTTAACGAGAGTTTGATCCTGGCTCAGGATGAACGCTGGCGGCATGCCTAACACATGCAAGTCGATCGGTAAGGCTCTTCGGAGTACACGAGAGGCGGACGGCTGAGTAACGCGTAGGAACACACCCTGCAGTGAGGGATAAGACACCGAAAGGTGTTCTAATACCGCATACGGTCTTCGGATTAAAGCATTTATGCGCTGAAGGAGTGGCCTGCGTCATATTAGATAGTTGGTGAGGTAATGGCTTACCAAGTCGATGATGTGTAGCTGGTCTGAGAGGATGATCAGCCAGACTGGAACTGAGACACGGTCCAGACTCCTACGGGAGGCAGCAGTGAGGAATCTTCCACAATGGGCGAAAGCCTGATGGAGCAACGCCGCGTGCAGGATGAAGGCCTTCGGGTTGTAAACTGCTTTTATAAGTGAGGAATATGACGGTAACTTATGAATAAGGATCGGCTAACTACGTGCCAGCAGCCGCGGTCATACGTAGGATCCGAGCGTTATCCGGAGTGACTGGGCGTAAAGAGTTGCGTAGGCGGTTTGTTAAGTGAATAGTGAAATCTGGTGGCTCAACCATACAGGCTATTATTCAAACTGGCAAACTCGAGAGTGGTAGAGGTCACTGGAATTTCTTGTGTAGGAGTGAAATCCGTAGATATAAGAAGGAACACCGATGGCGTAGGCAGGTGACTGGACCATTTCTGACGCTAAGGCACGAAAGCGTGGGGAGCGAACCGGATTAGATACCCGGGTAGTCCACGCCGTAAACGATGGATACTAGCTGTTGGAGGTATCGACCCCTTCAGTAGCGAAGCTAACGCGTTAAGTATCCCGCCTGTGGAGTACGGCCGCAAGGCTAAAACATAAAGGAATTGACGGGGACCCGCACAAGCGGTGGATCGTGTTCTTTAATTCGATGCTAAACGAAGAACCTTACCAGGGCTTGACATCCAGGGAAGGTCTGCGAAAGCGGACTGTGCCTTTTGGAACCCTGTGACAGGTGATGCATGGCCGTCGTCAGCTCGTGTCGTGAGATGTTTGGTTAAGTCCATCAACGAGCGCAACCCTTGTGTCTAGTTGTATTTTTCTAGACAGACTGCTTCGGTAACGGAGAGGAAGGAGGGGATGATGTCAGGTCAGTATTTCCCTTACGTCCTGGGCTAGAAACACGATACAATGGCTAGTACAATGCGCAGCGAAGCCGCGAGGTGAAGCAAATCGCATCAAAGCTAGTCCCAGTTCGGATTGGAGGCTGAAACTCGCCTCCATGAAGTCGGAATCGCTAGTAATCGCAAATCAGCAAGTTGCGGTGAATACGTTCCCGGGTCTTGTACACACCGCCCGTCAAACCATGAAAGTGACCAACACCCGAAGTCCGATTCGTCGGCCTAAGGTGGGGGGCATGATTGGGGTTAAGTCGTAACAAGGTATCCGTACCGGAAGGTGCGGATGGATTACCTCCTTTCTAGGGAGTACTGAGCGCCAGCCATTTGGCCGGTAGCTAGGTCGATCCGGTTATCTTGAGCGAATTCGCAAGATAACACTTACCGGAAGAATTCACCCTAGGGTGACGAGGAATGGACTTGCGCTACTGAATTGTAATCTGAGAAGCTCTGCTACTGAGGCAGAGCTTTTTATTTTGTAATTAAGCTGTTTCACCACTGCTATGACTGCGGCAAACTTGACATAACCGCAATTATATGGTAGGGTAGCTCCATAGTCAAATCTAAGAAAAGGAGAAGGAAATGGCTAATATGAATAAAAATAATACTAATCGGGGGGGGGTTAGAAGCTAATCCTTCTCCGTTGCCCAGCGATAGTTTTTTATACGATTTTAACGTTGATGAATGGTGGGTTCCACTATCATCAGATACAGAGCGGAAGCTTGATGACAAATTAGACGACGAGAGCGACTCATCGTCTGAGTCAGAGACTAAGCAAGAAGTATTGGAGAAGAATGATACTTCTAAGCAAGCTAAACAGAAGCAGGTAATTGCGGAAATCGCCCTGGCCGAGCAATCGGAGATAGAGCAACCGACTGTCTCTGAGTCGTCGAAGCCATCCGAACAGGAAAAAGATGAACTACAACTGAAGCAGGAGCAACAAAAACCGCTGGAGACAGCTAAGTCGGCTGAGTCGAAAGAAGCGGAGAAACCCGGCGCCAAGGCGACGGAAGTGGCTCAGGACACTGACCCTGCTGAGGCAGAAGAGGCTGAACGCAGACAAGCTATCGCTTATGCTCGAAAAGGTAAGATGGCATACTGCGACTTTAGCGAAGATGGCAAGTATCTGAGGGATGATAATATATCCAAGCAGGAGATTGACTCTAGGCGTAAAGATGCTACTGAAAGAGCAGACAGAGTAGCTCGTATGGTAGACGCCATGTATGACAACAAGGGGATGTATTCAAATGAGGTGTTCGCACAAAAACGGATAAGCTTAATTGCAAAAGAAAACCCAGAGCAGGCAGAGCTGATCAAAACCATGGATACACTCAAGGACATGGTTACCGTACCGGATTTTGCCAATAAGAGAGAACACCAAGAAGCAGAAACTAGAGTTTATAATGTTGTTACACTATATGATGTGCGCAAGAAAGAGCTAAAGGCCAACGCTAAACTGGAGCGATTGTGATCTGTCAACACTTTTCTAGACAATTATTTTAGAAAGCGCAGTGCGATCGGTT